>ERZ1026901.351-NODE-351-length-39452-cov-99.015864_pt1 | contig 39452 bp, 36 predicted proteins | sample MGYA00380179_ERZ1026901 | MGnify/ENA primary metagenome ERZ1026901 (study PRJEB33269, sample SAMEA4719815) | human gut metagenome | biome: human-associated habitat; feature: organic feature; material: feces | place: Cameroon | collected 2013-10 ... | reverse complement strand
ACACCCTCTTTCCTCTAAAAGGCTCATTATCAACGGTTTAATCTTTAAATGACAAGATGAACATGAAGTACGATATCAGTAAAACCATTAGGCGATGTAAGCAATCCGCATTTTTCATACCAGCATCTACCGTTAATATTTCTTAATCAGCCGATTTTTCGTTCTCCGCGATGTCTTTTTGTTTGGATGTCCGAAGCATAGTGAGTAACTTTGTGAAAAGAAATAAGTAATAAGAAAACTATATGGAACCAAAGAAATACGACATCAACATTGAACAGCTGTTTCGCGACGACCTTCATCAATATCTGCTGTCCATCGGAATGGTAGACGAAAGGCTGCCGGAAGCGCAGGACATCGAGGAACTTTGGCAGAAGATCGGCGAGAGCTATCTGCCCGACGGCATGAGAGAGTTCCGCGACTACCCTACCGTCTCGCTCGGGTGGATGATGTTCGTGGGAATGGCGATAGCGAAATACTGGGATACGGACTGGGAGCTTTACAGCAAGGTGGACGACCTGTATAAATACCTGCGTGACCAGCGCGACTTCGACCATATGGACGAATATGTCTGCGAGAAGGTGCTTCTGCTGGACGAGGAGCAACAGGCGGCAATGGCAAAGACGGTGGGCGAATGTGCCTCACGTACGTACAACCTGCTCTGTCATCGCCACCTTGAGCCAGGCACTTCCGAAGCCTTCCGCGCATACGTGGCTGCCCTCCACCAGATGTATCTGATGGGAATGGCTATGGAGCTGAAACGTCTCGGCTATCACATGACTAAGCTGAACTAAAAAACATACTAACCTAAATAAAGAACTATGAACTGGAAAAAATTACAGAACGGATCTGACATTAGAGGCGTGGCTCTCGAAGGTATCGAGGGCGAAAACGTCAACCTTACTGAAGAGGTGATCATGACAATCGGCAAGTCGTTTGTCTGCTGGTTGAGAAAGACAATGGGCGTGGAGAATCCTACGATTGCCGTAGGTATGGACTGCCGCCTCTCTGGTAACGCCATCAAGGGTGCCTTCATAAAGGGTGCTGCTGAGGCTGGTGCCAACGTCGTGGACTGCGGCTTGGCTTCGACTCCTGCCATGTTTATGACCACCATCAGCGACACGGTAAAGGCTACGGCTTCGGTTATGGTGACGGCAAGCCACCTGCCGTTTAATCGTAACGGCCTTAAGTTCTTCACTCCCAAGGGTGGACTTGACAGCAAGGACATCGCTGCCATCCTTGAGATTGCCGAGAACGGCGAGTATGCTTACGACGGCGCAAAGGGCAACGCCACGGTCATGGACTTCATGTCAGTATATTCACGCCACATTGCCGACTATATCCGTGAGGGCGTGAAAGCCGATGACTATGACCATCCTTTAAAGGGCATGCACATCATCGTGGACGCAGGCAACGGCAACGGAGGCTTCTTCGAGAAGATTCTGCGTTCGCTCGGAGCCAATACGGAAGGCAGCCAGTTTCTTGAGCCTGACGGTCACTTCCCCAACCATATCCCCAATCCTGAGAATGCTGAGGCTATGGCTTCGGTATGCAATGCCGTGGAGACCACCAATGCTGACCTCGGCGTGATTTTCGATACCGACGTTGATCGCTCTGCCATCATCGGACGTAAGGGCGAACCCATAAACCGCAACTCGCTCATAGCGCTCATCTCTGCCGTAATCCTGGAGGAGCATCCGGGAAGCACCATCGTTACAGACTCTGTAACGTCTGACGGTCTGGCAGAATATATCAGCAGCAAGGGTGGCAAGCACCATCGCTTCCGCCGTGGATATAAGAATGTCATCAACGAGGGCATCCGCCTTAACGAGAACGGCGAAGAGTGCTGGCTTGCCATCGAGACTTCAGGACACGCTGCCCTTCGTGAGAACCACTTCCTCGACGACGGCGCATATCTCGCAGCAAAGCTCATCGTTCATGCAGCAAAGATGAACAGAGAAGGCAAGCAGGTGCACGAAATAATCGCTTCGCTCAAGCAGCCTAAGGAGAGCAAGGAGATAAGAATAAAGCTGACCGATCCGGACTTCAAGGCTTACGGAGCAAAGGTTCTGAAGGACATGAAGGCGAAGGCAGAGGAAATGTCCGGATGGACAATCGTACAGCCCAACTATGAGGGTCTGCGTGTCAGCTGCACCAATGCCGACGAAGACGGTTGGTGGCTGCTGCGTATGTCGCTCCACGATCCAGTAATGCCTCTCAATATCGAGAGCAACGTGGAAGGTGGCGTAGAGGCTATAGAAAGAAAACTTAAAGCAATGGGACTGCTTTAAGAAAGTTGACAGTTGAGATTTGAGGATTGAGAGTTGTGATTACATAACATCGACCGGCTTTGCCGCTTGCCTTAGCAAAGGCTCTCAATTCTCAACTCTCAATTCTCAACTGTTATATTACTTGAACATTCCGTACAACGCAGAATCTATCTTGTCCGTAATTTTTCGGAATGCCTCAGGATCCGACTCGAACTTCTGGGTGTCGCCGTCCACTATTATCAGCCTTCCCTTATAGTCCTTAATCCATTCCTCATATCTCTCGTTCAGACCTGTGAGATAGTCGATGCGTATGGTCTGCTCGCACTCACGTCCTCGCTTGCCAATCTGATTCACCAGATTCGATACCGTGGAGCGGATGTATATCATGAGGTCAGGAAGCTTCACGAGAGTCATCATCGTATCGAAGAGATCCGAATAGTTGTTGAAGTCGCGGTCTGACATATATCCCTGTCCGTGAAGGTTGGGCGCGAAGATGCAGGCATCCTCAAAGATGGTGCGGTCCTGAATGATGTCCTTGTCGCTCTGGCTGATCTCCACCACCTCCTTGAAACGCTTGTTAAGGAAATAGATCTGGAGATTGAACGACCAGCGCGACATGTCCTTATAGAAGTCGTCAAGATAGGGATTGTGTTCAACGGGTTCGAAACGGGGCGACCAGTTATATCTTTTTGCCAACATCTTGGTTAGTGTGGTCTTGCCACTACCGATGTTTCCGGCTATTGCTATGTGCATTTATTCTTTTGTTTTTATTGGATTGGGTAAGATTAAATGGATAATACGGAGTCAATCTGGTCCGTTATCAGCTTCAGGTCTTCGGGGCGCGTCTTATAGTCGAGTTTGTCCACATCGATGACCAGCACCTTACCCTTATATTTGTTGCGGATGAAGTCATCGTATCTGTCGTTCAGTCCTTGCAGATACTCGATGGGGATTTTCTGCTCATACACACGTCCTCGCTTCTGGATGTTCTCCACGAGGTGCGGCACGGAAGACCTCAGATAAATCATGAGGTCAGGCAGCTTCACCTTCTCCACCATAATCTCGTAAAGCTCCATGTAAGTCTCGAAGTCGCGGTCGCTGATGTTGCCCTGCGCGTAATTGTTGGCGGCAAATACGAAGACGCCTTCATGAAGGGTACGGTCCTGGATGATGTTGTTCTCCGATTCTGAAATCTGAAGAACATCCTTGAAGCGCTCCTTCAGGAAGAACACCTCCAAGGCAAACGACCATCGATGTAAGTCCTTGTAATAGTCGTTCATATAAGGATTGTCGACGACTTTCTCGTAGCGCGGTTCCCATTGGTAATGCTCGGCAAGCATCTCCGTAAGCGTGGTCTTACCACTACCGATATTTCCTGCTATTCCTATATACACTTGTCTGAAAAATTGTATTTTTTAGTGATTCCTTTTTTTACTTTATCTTGCTATACTTATACTTGCCGCCGGTTATCTCCTTCAGAGTGAGGTTGCGATAGAAGATGCTATACATCTCCGTTGACTGGCTTCCGAGTCGGAAACGCACGCCGTCGTCCTCATAGATGAAGCAGATGTTGCCTTTGTCTCCGATTGCCATAGACGAGTAAGCCGAATAGCCGTCGGTTATCTCATATCGCTCCCATCCGTCTTTCCAGTTTTCGGGAGAAGCCCAGTCGGCTGCAGAACGGAATGCTTTCCAGTATACCGACACGTGGCTGCGGCGCTCAAGGTTGGAAGGATGATTGCCGGGGGTGCCGCGGGGTACGGACTGAAGGGCTACGTACACACGACTTCCGTCCTTTGCCTTAGCCGGCACAAGGAGAATCTCGCCGTTGCAGTTATTGTTGATGGTGGCTGTTCCTCCGTCAGGATTCTCTGAAGCCACCGGCTGTGCCCAGCTGCCCTGACCATAACTGTTGTCCCCATAGCTGAAGACATTAAACCATCTGCCGTCCTTTCCGCTACGACGGCAGCTCAGCAGCACACGGCCGTCAGGAAGTTCCTCCAGCTTCGCCTCGTCGCCCTCAGGAGCAGGACGTGCGTCTGCACCACCAAGCGGAGTCCAAGTATCGCCGAAGTCGTCCGAATAGACCACCAAGCTACCCTCATTGGTCACCACAGCCGAATAGATGCGATAATATTCTCCACGCTTTATCATGCGGCTCTGACAGATACGACCGCTTGTGAAGAAAAGACGGAAGATGTTGCCATGACCACGATAGAGGTCGTAAATCTGAGAGGTCACCTCTCCTCCGTTCCATGTGTTTCCGTTGTCATCGCTATAGTAGCGTCCCACCTTCAGGGCTTCGCTATAGTCGCCCGGAACGGTAACCTTCGACCGTCCGTAGCCCACATCGCCCGAACCCGTCATTATGAGCATACGTCCTGTCTCGCGGTCACGCACCACGGCAGCATCACCATGACTCTGGTCGTAGCCTCCGTTGCCGAATCCCTTTACGGCACACTTAGGCGAAGTCCATGTACGTCCTCCGTCCTTGCTGTGGCGCACCTCTATGCTTATGTTGCCCACGGATCCCACGTCGCCCCAACTGGTGGCGTCCGTAACACCCGAACGGTTGTCAGCAAAGGCTATGACGTTTTTGCCGTTAGCAACGATGGCAGGTATACGATAATATTGGTGGCGCGTGGTGTCGGTCTGCCAGAGCATGGTCTGTGCCCAAGAAGCCGAGCAGGCAAGCGCCAATCCAAGAGTAAGAGAGAGTTTCTTCATTTGTTTTAGTGAAATATTATAAAGTAGAAAAAGCTCTATTTATTGATATAGTCCAGAATCTGCTCTGCATGAATCTTCGTCTTGATCTCCTTCGGAGTGAATATCTTCTGGATGATGCCGTTTTCGTCAACGAGGTAAGTGGTGCGAAGAATGCCTATGGTCTTTCTGCCGCACGCCACCTTCTCTCCCCAGCAGCCGAGTTCCTGCAAGAGCGTAGTCTCCGTATCAGCGATGAGCGGAAACTCCAGTCCCTTCGCTTCAGCAAACTTCTTCTGCGCAGTCTGCTTGTCCTTGCTGATGCCGATGATGTCGTATCCTGCCGCAGCCAGTTCGTCCTTATGTGCCTGCAAAGAGCATGCCTCTGCCGAGCATCCGCTTGTATTGGCTTTTGGATAACTGTAAAGCACTATCTTGCGTCCACGATAATCACTTGCCTTAATCTCACGTCCGTTCTGGTCAACACCCAGAACCTCAGGTATTTTATCTCCGATTGTCATAATATTAAAATATGATGTCTGTAAAGTTAACAATACTGAACTTTCAGTAAATAATTATGCAAAGTTATAATAATTCCTGTGCATTTGCAAGCCTCAAACCACTCTTTTGCAATCCAATAGTTGGTTAAATAGTATTTAAAGGCCGAAATGTGACATTTTTTTTGTAACTTTGCACCTGCTTTGTACTATGCGTATACAAATCGCAGCGCGGCACAGCACTTAAATCAAACAGTATGGCACAGAAAATTTTATTTGTCAATCAGGAGATTTCTCCGTACGTACCCGAAACCGTATTGTCCGTAATGGGACGCGACCTTCCGAGCAAGATGCAGGAAGAGGGTCTTGAGATAAGAACATTCATGCCCAAATGGGGCAATATCAACGAACGCCGAGGACAGCTCCATGAGGTTATCCGCCTTTCTGGCATGAACCTCGTGATTGACGACACAGACCACCCACTTATCATTAAGGTGGCATCAATCCCCCAGAGCAGACTTCAGGTCTACTTCATCGACAACGACGACTACTTCATGAAGCGCAAGATGACATGCGACGAAAACGGCGAGGAATATGAAGACAACGGCGAAAGAGCCATCTTCTTTGCACGCGGCGTACTCGAGACAGTCAAGAAGCTCAGATGGTCGCCGGAGGTAATTCATTGCCAGGGTTGGATGTCTTACGTCGTGCCCCTCTTCACAAAGGCTGTCTATAGCGCAGAACCCATCTTCGCACAGTCAAAGATTGTTACTTCTGTATTTAAGGAAGGTCTCACAAAGGGATTCGGCGACAACTTCAAGAACTGCCTCGAATTTAAGGACGTCACCGTGGACAGCCTCGCTGCCTACAAGGACGACTTCGACTTCATGGAGTTCAGCAAGCTTGCCATTGACAACAGCGACGCCGTAGTGGAGGCAGAAGCCGACGCTTGCCCCGAGCTTATCGAGTACGCCAAGAGCAAAGGCATACCCGTACTGGCTTATCCTGGAGAGGACTACACCTCTGCATATAAGGAATTCTACGCAGCTCTCTAACTAAGAGCCTGATGCGTAGATGTATATAATATTGTAACAGGTTAACTTATGAACATCAAGTATATGGCAGGCATTGCGCTTGCCGCTTTAACGCTCTTCTCATGCGACGACACCACCGACACCATCGGCGGTTCGCTGACTGACAATGTGGACAAGCTCGAGATTTCCACAGACACATTTCAGGTGGAGACACGCTCCATTCTGGCTGACTCGGTTCTCTCACGTTCCGTCACAGGATATCTCGGCAAGGTGCGCGACCCCGAAACGGGAGCTTACATGACCGGCGACTTCATGACGCAGTTCTATACGCCTGAAGGATTCAGCTTTCCTGAAAAGGACAGCATCGTGAGCAAAAAGGACGGACTGATAGTGGCTGACTCGTGCGACCTCCGTCTTTACTATACCGGATTCTACGGCGACTCGCTGGCGACGATGAAGGTTACGGCAATGGAGCTCAACAAGCCCGTGGACGAGCAGAAGTTCTTCTATTCCAACTACGACCCCGAGAAAGAAGGCTACGTGAAGAGCGACTCTAAGGCAGGCAGCCGAATCTATACTCTCGCTGACCTCAATGTGGACGAGAGCACAAGAAAGAAAAGCGACTATATGCCTAACATCCGCATTGCGCTGGACAAGCCATATAAGGGCTATGACAATTTTGGTTCGTACATCATTAATATGTATTATGAGCATCCTGAATACTTCAAGAACTCATATTCGTTTATCCACAATCTTGTGCCGGGCTTTTTCTTCAAGACGCAGAGCGGACTGGGATCGATGGCGTACGTGACGCTCTCACAGCTGAACGTATACTTCCGCAACAAGACCACCTACACCAGTAGCGACGGCATAAAGCGCGACACCATCATCAATGCCATGGCTTCTTTCCCCGGAACTGAGGAGGTGCTGCAGACCACGACCATCAACAACGATATGTCTACGCTCCGTCGACTTGTAGATGAGGATCGTTCATGCACATACCTCAAGTCGCCCGCCGGCATCTTCACGGAGATGACGCTCCCCGTTAACGAGATTGTGGCAGGACATGAGAACGACACTATCAATACGGCTAAGATAACGCTGACACGCATCAACGACGGCGTACAGCAGAAAGCTTACCGTCTTGGCATCCCGCAGACCCTGCTGCTCCTGCCGAAGGCTGATATGTATAGCTTCTTCGAGAAGAACCAGATAGCCGACTACAAGACGTCTTATCTGGCTTCCTACAACAGTTCGAGCAACACATACACCTTCAACAACATCGGAGGTCTGATAAAGCACCTCAACGAGACGGCAGACAAGACAAAGGCCGACTGGAACAAAGTGGTTATCATCCCCGTAACCGCCACCTACACCACCATCGACCAAAGATCGGTTCTCACAAAGGTGACGCACGACATGTCGCTCACGTCCACAAAGCTGGTTGGAGGCCCCAACACCAAGAACCAGATTACTGTCATATACAGTAAGTTCAAGTAACGGAATCTATGGCAGACAATTTCTTGGAACGTCAAAGACGCGACTACGAAGAGAAAAAGGCTGGTACAGCCCGACGCCCTCAGATAAGGAGCGTTAAAGAAATTCTCCAAAGAGCAAGACAGAACTTTAACAACGACTGATCACTCAGTCTGCATACAATAATAAAGCAGGAGGAAGAATCCATATAACCCCGGATTCTTCCCCCTGCTTTCTTTATATTGTCGATCGATTCACTCCGAAGGCATCATATTCCACGTTTCCTTCTCATTCACAGACATACCCAGATGCTTGCGTATTTCCTTTACGAATATCGTGCCGAGCGTTGCTTGCTTATGCGCACCAACACCCGAGACAGTTCCGAACGCCAATCTCGTCTTGGGCTTTGTGGTGGCAAGCTGATGCAGCGTGCGGTCACCGAAGATTACGTATGGCGGCACTCCCCTCTCTGCAGCCAACTTCACACGCAGCTTACGCAACTTCTCGAACAACTCCATGTCCTCCGTTGCACCGCCAAGGTCCAACCCCACAAGCGGCTGCTCACGGAGCTTCTGCTTCCTACCCTTCACAGTCAGGTCCTCATGCACCACCACAGCCAGCTGCGCCTGCTTACGACCGAATAGCACATCCTCACCCTGCGGAGTCACCTTTATGTGCGAATTGTCCTTATAGTCAATTTCTATGTAGCCCAGATGCAGCATCTGCAGCAGATAGTCCTGCCAGTCCTTGAACGGCACATCCCTGCCACAGCCGTATGTCTTCAGCATATTATATCCCTTCTGATAAAGCTCCTGATTGGACGTGCCACGCAAGATATCGATTAGAAGGCGGAAACCTATCTGCTGTTGCGTCCTCATAACCGCCGACAGAGCCTTCTGCACCAATATCGTTCCGTCAAACCTCCGTGGCGGATTCTTACAAACGTCGCAGTTGTCACAGTCATGATCCATCGTCTCGCCGAAATAGTTGAGCAGGATACGTCGACGGCACACCTGACTCTCCGCATACTCCTGCATACGCTCCAGTTTCTCGTTGTTGATGTCCTGCTGTCCACTCTCCTCCGCAAACTTCCTCAGCGTGATGATGTCGCCGACCTGATAGAAGAGCACCGTCTCGCACGGCAGACCGTCACGTCCACCACGACCAATCTCCTGATAATAGCTCTCAATGCTCTTCGGCAGATTATAGTGCACCACGAAGCGCACATTACTCTTGTCGATGCCCATACCGAAAGCAATGGTGGCACACACCACATCTATTTCGTCGTTGATGAAAGCCTCCTGCACCCTATCACGTCCCGACGCAGACAGTCCGGCATGATAAGCCATCGCCCTCACGCCCTTCTCCTGCAACTTGGCAGCAACACTCTCCGTGGTCTTACGACTCATACAATATATGATGCCGCTCTCGCCCGGATGACGAGCTATGAGTGCCATAATGAAGCGTTGCTTGTCCTTGGCGGAATATCCCCTGCGCACGTCCAACGAGAGATTAGGGCGGTCAAAGGACGACACGAAAATCGTAGCCTCTCCCCTATCGTCCTTCGTCAGTCCAAGTTGCTGCACGATGTCCTCCTTCGTTATCTTGTCCGCTGTAGCAGTAAACGCAGCCACAGGCACACCAGGGAAAAACTCCTTCAGCTTGCCCAGCTGCGTATATTCAGGACGGAAGTCATGTCCCCATTGCGAGATGCAATGAGCCTCGTCCACAGCGAACATACTCACCTTCAGCTTTCCCGTAGGCGACGTGCCCGACGAGTGATGTAGCACACCGAACTGAATCTCCGACAACAGACGTTCAGGCGATACATACAGCAACTTATATTCGCCCCTGTAAGCCCTCTCCGCTATTTCCCTGTTCTCCTTCTCCGAAGCGTTGCTGTTAAGCGCAGCCGCCTCGATGCCGTTGGCACGCAGATTCTCCACCTGGTCTTTCATGAGCGAGATGAGTGGCGACACCACCACAGCCGTACCCTCCATCATCAGAGCCGGAATCTGATAGCAGATGCTCTTGCCGCCGCCTGTAGGCATCAGCACCAAGCAATCCTTCCTCTCAAGTATATGCCTTATGATATCCTCCTGCAAAGGACGAAACCGTTCATATCCAAAATATTCTTTAAGCGTAGCACGCATTGACAATTCATTCATAAGGCAAAGTTACGCAATAATGACGGAATAATAAAAAAAGAACAGCCCTTTATCCCCAACAAATAAATTGTCAAGGATAAAGGGCTGCTCAATAATCACTACCCACTAATCACTATAATCAATCTTTCAGGCTCTGCTGATACCACTCATAGAGTTTCTCTACTCCTTCCTCGATTTCCACTTTGTGTGTCCATCCGAGGCTGTGGAGCTTGTCCACGCTGATGAGCTTTCTTGGGGTGCCGTCGGGTTTGCTGGCGTCAAACTCCACCGTGCCCTCGAAGCCTACTGTCTTTACCACGAGCTCTGAGAGCTGGCGGATGGTCAGCTCCTTGCCGGTGCCGACATTGATGTGGCAGTTGCGGATCTCGCCGAGACTTGGGATTGCTCCTCCCCTACCCTCTGAGTTGTTTCTGTCCACAGCGCCGTCCACCTTCGCACCATAGAATACTGACGAGTATTTCTCTATGCCGATGATGTCTTTGAAGTCTACGTTCAGGAGAACGTGGACGCTGGCGTCTGCCATGTCCTCGCTCCAGAGGAACTCACGCAGCGGAGTGCCTGTTCCCCAGAGCACCACCTTATTATCATAGATGCCGTAGAACTCCAATGCTTTCAGAATGCGCTCATGAGAGTTGCTGCCGTCCACATTGCCCTCGCCGATGATGGCGCGGAGCTTGTCATCGGGGTTGATAGGACGCTTGTTCATGTCCACCTCAATGCTGTGCCAGTCGCCGTCGTGGATGAGCTTGGCGAGATAAATCTTACGCATCATCGCCGGCATCACGTGACTGTTCTCCAGGTGGAAGTTGTCGTTAGGACCATAAAGGTTGGTCGGCATCACGGCTATGTAGTTGGTGCCATACTGAAGGTTATAGCTCTCGCACATCTTCAGACCCGCAATCTTTGCGATGGCATACTCCTCATTGGTGTATTCCAGCGGCGAAGTAAGAAGCACGTCCTCCTTCATAGGCTGAGGAGCATCCTTGGGATAGATGCAGGTGGAACCGAGGAAGAGCAGCTTCTTCACGCCATGCGAATAAGCGTTGCTGATGACGTTACACTGCATCTTCATATTCTGCATGATAAAGTCAGCACGATAGAGCGAGTTAGCCATGATGCCACCCACGAAAGCAGCAGCCAGTACCACAGCATCAGGACGCTCTTCATCGAAGAACTTCTCCACGGCATACTGGTCAGTAAGGTCAAGCTCCTTATGCGAACGACCCACCAGATTGTTATACCCTCTCTTCTTAAGGTTATTCCATATAGCAGAACCCACCAGTCCATGGTGTCCCGCAATATAAATCTTTGAATCAGTTTTCAACATACTACTTAACGATTACTTTACAATACCTTTTTCGAGATACTCAGCGAGATTGCAGCGTACCTTCATGCCGGCATCCTCTGCTGCTACCTTAGCCATATCACTCTCCACCATAATCTTCACGAGATCCTCGAAGCTTGTGGTGTTAGGATTCCATCCGAGCTTTGCCTTAGCCTTTGTCGGGTCACCCCAGAGATTCACCACATCGGTGGGGCGATAGAAGTCGGGCGACACCTCCACGAGCGTCTTGCCGATGAGTTCCTCAGGACCCTCAACGCAGACACCCTTCTCGTTCTCGTCCTTGCCTTCCCACTTCAGCTCGATGCCAACATAGTGGAAAGCCAGCTGAGCAAACTCGCGAACCGAGTGCTGCTTACCAGTGGCAATTACGAAGTCCTCCGGCTTCTCAGCCTGAAGGATGAGCCACATACACTCCACGTAGTCCTTAGCGTAGCCCCAGTCACGGAGCGAGTCAAGATTGCCGAGATACAGCTTGTCCTGCTTGCCCTGCTTGATGCGAGCTGCAGCAAGCGTAATCTTACGAGTCACGAAAGTCTCGCCACGGCGTTCACTCTCATGATTGAAGAGGATACCTGAGCAGCAGAACATGTCATAAGCCTCACGATACTCCTTCACAATCCAGAAGCCGTACTGCTTAGCCACGGCGTAAGGAGAATAAGGATGGAACGGAGTGTTCTCATTCTGCGGAACCTCCTCCACCTTGCCATAAAGCTCCGAAGTGGAAGCCTGATACATGCGGCAAGTCTGGGCCAGTCCGCACTGGCGGATTGCCTCAAGGATACGGAGTACACCAGTGGCGTCCACATCAGCAGTAAACTCAGGAGAGTCGAAGCTCACCTGTACATGACTCTGAGCAGCAAGGTTATACACCTCAGTAGGCTTCACCTTGTTCATCACCTGAATGATACTCATCGAGTCGCCGAGATCGGCATAGTGAAGGTGGAAGTTGGGGCGACCCTCCAGATGAGCGATGCGCTCACGATAATCAACGGACGAACGACGGATAGTTCCGTGCACGTCATAATCTTTCTCCAACAACAGCTCAGCCAAATAAGAGCCATCCTGTCCAGTAATGCCCGTAATAAGGGCAACATTTCTTTTTACCATAGATAATTGTGTGTGCTTTGTTAAAATTAAACTTATTTTTGATGATTGATTATTTAGTTTGATTAGCTCGTTCTGTGTTGTTTGTTTCCTCCTTGGCTTCCGTTATTGCCATCTTGATGACAGCTATGATTAATGCCAATCCTATAAGTGCGGCTATTCCTAAGATGAGTTTCCACCACATATTTACTTCTCGTATTTCTTGTAGATGCCCATTACTTGCTGGGCTATCTTATCCCAATCATACTTGCCCATATCATAGTTGATGTGCTGTAAGGGTTGCTCTATGATTTTTCCGAGCTTCTGCGACAACTCGTCCACGTCGCCGCAATGGAAGTAGTCGTCCTTGGGCAAGCCTACCTCTAAATTGGCAGGGATGTCGCTTACCACAACCTTCACGCCATAGCTCATTGCCTCCAATAATGCAATGGGAAGTCCCTCGTGTGATGAAGGCAAGCAGTAACACTTACAGTTTGTCAGGAGCGAATGGAGCTTCTTACCTTTTATGAAGCCGGTCAAGACCACACCGTTCTTACGAGCCATCTCCTTCAATCCCATTGAATAGCTGTCCTCGAAGTCAGTGTCACCAGCCAGCACCAGTTTCATGTCTGTAGCATTAGCGTTTGCCTTCTTCCATTTTACGAATGCCTCTACAAGATGGTGCAGATTCTTCTCAGGAACAAAACGGCACATACCCAAGACATACTTACCCTTCTTTATTCCAAGTTCGTTGAAGTATTCGGGATATTCGCAAATCTCTGGTTCAGACACACCATTATATATAAGATGTACGTTCTTTGTCCTGCCATACTTCTTGGCAATAAGGTTCTTAATTACATTAGAGATTACAATGACGTCATCCGCAAACATACATCCCATCCTCTCGCCCATCTTCAATATGGTCTTTGCAGCAAAGCCCCACTTGTCACGATCATAGTCGGGACCATGATGTGTGAACACCACCTTCATGCCCAACAACTTGGCGTATGGCACAAGCAACGCAGGACCGATAGCATGAATGTGCAGCACGTCAGCCCCAAGCTTCTTGGCCTTGTTGATGGCACGGAAAGTATGGATGATAGCCTCAAACGACTTCTTCTTAGGTGAAGGAATAGTGACAAGCTTCACACCATTCCATTCTTTCAAGTCATCCTGAACATAATTGGAGCGACGTATTATCGTCACATCGAAGCCACGCTTTGCTACACGCGGGAAAAGCTCCTCGCAATGCGTCTCCACGCCACCCATGATGTTAGGAACACCACGAGTACCTGTTACTACTATTTTCATTTGAATTTATTTCTTTAGGAATTGGTTGTAGAATGCTATCAACCTTGGATAATAATTTTCAAGACTTAAGTTCTCATGCGCAAACTTCAAAGCGCCGGCACTTTGTTTAGTGTATTCATCTGCCGTTAGACCGTCTGCAAGAACCACCTTACTTCTCAAGTTGTCGGCATTTCCACTCTCAAACTGGAACCCTGTCTCACTTTCAACAACAATCTCTGGAATACCGCCTATTCTGGCACCAATAACAGGAGTACCGACCGAATAAGCCTCAATAATAGTCATAGGATTGTTCTCATACCATTCTGACGGTACAATGACATAATAAGCATTTGCCACTAAATCTTGCAGTTCCTTTCCACGTTTGTAGCCTAAGAATTCCACGTTCTTCATGCCGTTGCTCTCCACAAACGCCTTCAATTCATCTTCCTTAGGGCCGGTGCCGACAATCTTCAGATGACATTCTGGCAAACCATTGAAAGCTTCAAGTAATGTCTTCACGCCCTTCTCATAAGACAAGCGTCCGAAGAACAGGAAGTATTTGTCTTTAGGCATCGTTTTAGGCTGACCTGCTATAGAAGTAGAGAAATTATAGAGCGTAATGTTCGGTATATTCTTCACTGCTGGCATATACTTCTCCTGTATATCCCTCGCAAAGTTGCTCACATAAAGGAAGCCGTCAATATACTTTGCTGGATTGAAGAACGCATTTCGGAAATACTGCTCCGCTGCCATCACCGCACTCATCACCTTGCTGCCCTTGCAGCATGTATGCGTAAAGCATTTATAGAAGTACTTACCCTTACAATCCTCACAAATCCGACCACTGCCATCCCTGAAAGTATAGGCAGGACAAACGATACGATAGTCATGCACGGTGAACAGAATAGGGATATTATGCTTTCTCAAAACGGGGAAAATGGAGGGCGTAATCTGGCCCCACAAAAGATGAATATGGGCGATGTCAGGACGTTCGTCCTTAATCAACTGTTCTATCTTCTTTGCAGCTTCAAAGTGATAGAAATAGTTAACCATATTCTTCACCTGTTTCAAAGGTCCCTTTCGGGTTTCCTTCGACTCAGGGAAATACTTGCTATAAGGTGAAGGATTGTTCTCCTCCCATTTAAGCGTGAAGTATACCACTTGGTGGCCATGCTCCTCCAACAGTTTGCCAGTATTAAAGCAAACAGTCTCCGCACCACCTTTATTATAATTATATACGTCGATTAATAGTACTTTCATTTTCTATAAAGTATAATATTTAGTACTCATCATTTTGAGTTGATCCACCATCAGCATTTTCATTCCGCATCATTGTTTCAAGCCTCTCTTTTAAATCTTCATGATAACTTTCAAAGTCTATCAAATCCGCTCGCCCTAAAGTGGTATACATAAGATAATGCGGTATTTTATGAGATGTTTCAACATGGATACCTTCCACATCCAAACCTGCGTGTAGCTCTTCATATACCTTTCTTCGGCAATCAAAGATCATTGACCGAGTTAAATATTGAGTATTTAATCCATTGATAGCCACATCTTCTATACTTTTTTTTGTTTTCTTATAATAATCATAGAAGGCTTGATGTATATAAGATGTACGCAAGATATGACTTACGAAAGCAAGCCAGTTCTTATGAATACATTGTTGTGAAGCAACTGAAAGCTGTTTAAGTAATCTCAAATATACAGTGGACGATTCACTAACATCAAGCGGCAAATATGAAGATGTTACCGTTAATGAACCAGACTGCACGAAACCATTAGCCAAAGTATTTGACATATTATACGTAGGTGCAGTATTACATGCAGAGAGGAAAACTATAGGAACAGCTACATGATGGTCTATTATATCCTGCGGATAGATTTTGTCATCACCCATAAGCAGATAAGATTGATGTAATACGTTGTCATAATTACCATGAGTATCTATTACCAGTAACTGAGGTTTCATTTCATCCACCACATCAAAGAACTGCTGCTTATTTGAACAATATTTGGTTACAAAACCATGACTCTTAGCCAAATTATCACATTTATTTTGATAGTAAACAAATGCTTCATCCCTCGCGCCATAAACTACCAGCGTATGTTTCAGAATATCTTTTGGTACTCTATATTTCTGTACTTCATTGACAACGTAGTGCATAAGATTACCTTCCAGAGGAAACTCTGCAATTCTACAAATATCATGCGTGAATCCCAAAGGAATACCATCTAAAGGAAGCCATTCAATTGGCAAATCAGTAATAGCAACAATCTGTTTGGTACATTCTTTCAACATTTTCTGCGCATCTTGTGAAAGAGAACCTTCTACTATTTTTGCGCCAACCTGCTTCATTATTTTCTCTAAACTTTCCTTATCCTTTGCTTTACACAACCTTTCAGAAAAACTTGGAGCAACAAATGATAATTCACGATTAATTTCAACACCTTGAAATGGTAATCTCAAATAAGGTGAAAACTTATAAGAAGCATGTAACTGACCAACAATATCCAAAAATCGTCCCCGATGAAAATATACGGAATAATAAGCAGCTGAAAGACTTTCAAAAGTAACATCCGCAGCATCCTCTTCTATACGAAAATCAACCGTATAGTTTTTATTCGTAGGTTGTGAGAGCACATAGCGAAGAGATTTTTCTACTTTGTCATAACCTGGAACATGAATACCTTTCAAATAATCTCTCATATCCTTATGCGTAAAGGGAATAGTGATAATCAGAGGAGCATTGATTTGGTCCAATGTAAGATGAGTTTTATGTATGGGATACAGAGCTTGATTTTCTACAGCCATCATTTTGACTATCTGACCTACCATCTTGTCTTGCCTATCAAAACTATCAGAATGATGGCAAGCTTCCATGCTATTCCTCGCTCTATCTTCATCGCTATATTCCGTCATCTTATAGTTCCAGTCACCCAACATACTATGACTTGTCAAGGTATTGATAACTGTTGGATTGAAGGTCAGTCCATTATCAATATCTTTAATACACTCTGGCACATAATAAGGCTTGTCTATCTTAGAAAAATCAACATATTTAGGAGCCAAGGTCTTCAAGTAGTCTATTGCCTCACGAGAAGAAGAAAAGACGTTACCCCATGTAAACCAAGCCTTTTGGAATTCATTTACAAGATACAAACTTCTCTCATTATGTTTATTCTTCAAAGCATTCGCTATCTCGTCTAAACAATTCAATGATTCGGTACAGATAAAATAGACATTAACTGCATCGTCCTTCAGTATTACCGGCAATAGTCCTGCCAAATTAATCGTATCAGCATAAATGAAAGTAACCAAATATCCGCTTCTTTCTCCGGTATTAAGAACGTCCTGATAGTAATCACTCCCCATCACAAGATGCTCAAAAGTCTGAGGATAGAGTCCAAATGAGAATAAGAAAAAATGCGTAAGCTCTTGGGGAACAATAAACGCAGGATTATTCCATGCAGGACGTTCACCTAAGACAAAATTATATTGAATCGGATGTAATATTTGCATAGCTAAATATCAATTAAAAATAACTTGCACTATCAACAAATACCAAAAAACTCCTCAAAAGACAAGGAAGACCAATTCCATCGTAAGACCAGACCTTATCGGTATGCAAATCACCAAAGACTGGAATATTGGCATTATGGGTAATCGCAATTACTTGGCGATTTATTTGTAAAATTGACTTGAAGTTTGAACTGCCTATTTTACAGCAATCTTAATCTATTCGTTTAAGTTTGCCGTCTATCATCATACCATAGAAAGTAGGCTTGCCATCAATTTCCTTAGCAAAGCTTTGCTTCCAAGTCAACTTATAAAGCACGGTATTCTTACAGATTTTCTTCCATAACTCTTCATTGTATGGCTGTCCCAGAACCTTATACAACTCATCACAATATTTATTATTAGGCTTAATCTGCTCAAAAGCTTCTGCTACCTTTTTCACATGTTTCTGTGACAACACAATAGCATAATCAGTTAACAGATAGTCAACCAATCTATCGTAATGTTTCCAATAATTATAGAGGAAATCTCTAACTACAGCATAGACATAGCGATGCTTATAATCGCAACCTAACGAATAGTTTGCAAAATACCCACTAGCAATAGAACAATGCAAGTAATCAGGACGTTTGATAGACCATAGAGGCATTTTCATATAATCCTCAAAGCTAGAGCCCGTACAGAAGAATGTTGAGTCTATCCAAATTCCACCATAACGAGCCAAAAGATTCAAACGCAACAAATCCGAATAGATCGTTCTTGAGATAATGCCCTTCTTACGTTTTTCCTCCAACCAATCAGGGAACTGCACGTAGTCATTACAATTGTCATCAGTAATAACAATCACCTCATACTCTCCAGCATTTCGCTTGATAGTATTCACACAAGCCTTAACTATTTCCGGAGCATTATCAATACCTTGCCACCAACAAATCCAAATTTTGTTTCTCAGCCTCTCATCGCAATCAGGCATTGACTCCTGCACCTTATAATTCTTCCAATAGTCCTTGAACTTATCCTCAAGGAAATCAATCATGATTTGATGTTTCTTCATCAATCTATTCCTCACACTCTCAGGCTCCTTAAAGCCATTGCGATTCATGATCTGTATATCAATCTTCGCCCAAAACGTAACAACTGCCGCCTTGACAGAAATCACCTTAGCCACATCACAAGATGCCTTGACCTCCTCAAGGCATCTGTGAAAAATTCGCTTAAAACTATTATGCTTGTTTGCCATATTCAAATTAATTATTGATATTATAATACATCATTTCCTTATGTATGACAGTCCAAATTTAAGTCCACTAAAGCAACTTTTTACTGTTGCTAAATTATGATGCTTAATGATGTATAAAAGACTTTCCCAGAATATACGATGGATTATACATAAAACACTAACAAACTTGTTAACTCCTTTTTCATAATTATATATATACCTATACCAAAAAATCAGATTGTTACCCGTCTTTGCCTTAGCTACATTCAGGTAACGCTTATCATTATTTGTTGAACCTGCATCTAAATGGCAGAAATAAGCATTCTGACATATTGCTATATTATGTCCGTACAGATATAATTTATAAAACATAACTTGATCATCAGGAAGAGCATAACCACTCTTTTCCAACCATAAGTCCTCTTCAAAATGAATATCCCTTAATGCTTTTGCTGAAACAAAACAAGTTGAACCATGTCCCGTCTGTGTATAGTATTGTTCATTAGTATCCAAATTTGTTTTAATAGTAAAGCCTCCCGCTTTATTTATCTTCATAAAAAAATGATCATTCGTTTTCTTACGAGACACATATCCAATGAATCTATTAACGAAAGCCTTTAATTTTGTTTCATGCAATGAATTGTCATGCAGTATCGGGATACAGCATTCAGAATTTGCTTTCTCCATTGTATCAAACAACTTCTCAACGTACATAGCCTCAAATTCCACATCATCATCAAGCAATAGAATATATGAAGTCCTGACGTCATCAATAGCAAACAAACGCTGTTTCACCATTCCTTTATCAGAATAAGCAAAATGCTCATATCCCAAATTCTCCTTAGGAGGATTATAACCTTTGGGTAGAACAACGACAACCTCCTTAGGAGGTATAGTTTGACTATCTATTGATTTTAAAAGAGCAGTGTATTTATCACCACCCTTCCCAAGTGTTCTTATATAAATAGAATATTCTCGAATCATGTAAACATACCCTTTCCTAATATTGAATAATAAACTTTATAAACAAGATAGTTGACAAGAAATGCTTCGTGAGAAATTATATAGCAAGCCAATCGATCCGGTGTTTCTAATTTTTCACCCTTTAATATCTTTATAACCTTAGACCATGCTGGATAGTTATAAACTTTTCTGCAATACTGTCTTTTATCTGACAGACCTTTCGAAGATAAAAGAATTTCTTTTAATATAATACCACGAGTATATTTCAAGAAGAAATGCGCCACTTTGCTATCGAGTTCTTTCAATCCATAGCGTTCTACAATTTCACACATTTTTTCATACAGTCTAAAATTGCATTCAACCTTTTTGAAGTTAAAATTATGCGTCAAAGAATCCTCATTAAAGCAATAGTGATAATAAGCCTTAGGAACACACTTTATTGATTTACATAAAGGCAAGAGTTCCATGTGAAAAACGACATCCTCTGAAATGTAAATGCGTTCAGACTTGAATGATATATTGTTTTTATTGATGACATCCAGTTTATAAATACCAGTCCATACAGACATAGAAACTTGCTCTTCAAAAGGACGATTACCATCTTGGTATAGCATATCGCCTAATAAAGTTAATACCTCTTTGCCTTTAAAACTCCTATTTATTTTAAATAGTTCAAAAAACTCGCCATTGCTTTTATTCCAAAAAGCTCCTCCATATACGACATCATAATCACCACTTTCTGCCTGATGATATAACTCTTCATATGTATTAAGAGACTGATAATCATCAGAATCCACAAAAGCCACGTATTCTCCTGTTGCAACTTTCAATCCTGCATTCCTTGCATCACTCAAGCCTCCATTCTTTTTATGTACAACTTTAATTCTCCTGTCTTTCTTTGCATACTCATCACACATTTGAGGACTTTTATCTGGCGATCCATCATCCACCATTATAATCTCTATATCCTTCAGAGTCTGATTAAGCAAAGACTCCATACACCTATCCAAATACTTTTCAACATTATAAATAGGTACTATCACACTTACTTTGGGCATATTCTATATCAATTATTTTAGTTTACGAGCAGGTACTCCTCCAATTGTAATTCCTGGTTCTGTAAAAGAAGAAACCACGACAGCACCTGCTCCAATTTTTATATTATCAGCGATAGTGACATTTCCAATCACCTTCGCTCCAGCTCCCATCATTACATTATTGCCAATAATAGGACAACGCAAGTCGCTATCTCCTGCATTGCCAATAACATTACAACCATGAAGATGAAGATTTTCACCAATTATGGCATTAGAATTAACGACATTGTTGAAATGATAAACTATCAATCCTTTTCCAATCAATTCTGTACTTATTTCCAAACCAAGTTTATTACCTATACGATTTCTTTTTCGTATATACCATAAATACATCAACATATGCCATTTTGATCCTGTTGTATGATATTGATAATCATGATAATCAGTTATGCGAGCTATACGCTGCCATTTCATGATTTTAACAATATTATCGCTTTTAAATAAACCTAACAAGTAATCTTTAATATGATGATACATATACTGATTATACATATCTTTCTCATACTGAAGAATATCAACCAATTCTTGATGACACTTTATCCTATAATTAAGGTAAACACTTTTATCTTTCATTTTTCATATTTATGTTTCAATCTATTGAATCTAAGAAATCTTCAAGAGATGCAAACGGAGCTTTATGATGTTCAAGCCAATCATCATATCCGGCTCCTAATTGACTTCTTACTGGCACATCAGGATATTTATCAATATTTCGCTTATCCACGAAGAATATGAACTCTTCCCAAAGTTCAGAAGCTTTTGGATTACGTCCATTTCTTTCACGAAAACAACGAACATATTCTTTTGCTTCTTCAAAACTTCTATCCTTGCACTTATTATAATAGTTTTCAATCGTATTTACAACACGACATGGCACTCCCACTGCTACACTGTTGGAAGGTATGCTCTTATTCACAATGGATCCAGCACCTATTATACAATTGTCGCCAATGGTAACACCTTGTAATATCATAACATTCTTAGCTATATAGACATTGTTACCTATGCTTACTTTTCCAGAAGAGTTTAAGAAATCATGAAATAAATTACGAAATACATGTGTACACCATGCATGTGTCAATATAGTAAAATCAACATTAATGTCTACATCATTTCCTATGCTAATCAAGCAAGGACGTGTCATATCCATGTGAGTACTATGAGGATTTCGGAAAATAACACGCTCTCCAATTTTCCCCCCCCCGAAACGAGATATTTAATAAAGCGTTCAGAACTAGATGTATAGTAAAACTCCTTTACCTTCTTTATTATTTTTTTAATCATTTTCTTATACATATTTGATTATCTCTCCAGTCTAAGGAATTATCCCCTAAGATTATTATTGTTATTACAAATAAGCTAACAGCCGTATAAATGATTCTTTGTGCGAATATTTCAAACAGCTATGTACTACCACCAAAAACAACTGGTTCAAATCTCTTATAATATTTTCCAAACTAACGCATCGAACATTTTTACTATCCACCTTCTTTAAATGCACATAACACATTGACAGTATACCTGCAAGTTGATTTCGATACCTGGCTATACCTCCGTGTTTTAGGTAAAAATCATAAACAATCATGGCTGCATCAGCGCTATTTTCATAACTTGACAACTTCATATTATTCATATACGAATTGAGATTCGACACATTGTAATAATACAAATATTCTTCTTTCAACAAAATCTTCTTTTGGGCAACCAAGATTAATCGAGCCGTTAAAAGATAGTCTTCAGAAAAATTAATTCCAACAACTGGCCAAATATTATTATCTATAAACAACTTTCGCTTAACAACACATTTCCATATCGAGGGAGGAGTTCTGTTTATTAACAGATTCCCTACACTTAATTTCTTCGACTTTAATTTTGAAAATGTTTTGCCATCATTTAAGATATAATTAAATGATATAAAGTCATAATCATCAAACATGTATGGCAACAACACCTCAACAGCTTTCTTTTCTACATAATCATCACTATCAACACACCAAACATACTCACCAGTTGCGTTTTGCAAACCAGTCAGTCTTGACCCTGCCAAGCCCTTGTTCTCCTTATGCTCAATTATCCTTGTTTGGTTCTTTCTCAAAGGATATTCTTCCAGCACACGTTTCAGTACATTAACAGAATTATCTATAGTACAATCATTGACAAAGATAAATTCTATATTGTCATATGTTTGCTCAAACAATGTTCGAGCACACTTCTCAATATATAGTTCCGTTCCATAAATCGGAACCAAAATTGAAACTTTCGGATTATCATCTTTCTTCATAAACTATTATTTAATTATCTCGTACAACATCTCATACGATTCTGCATATTAAAGAATATTACAAATACAAATACCCATGAAACCTCAACGCACGGTACGACTGCCATTGTTTTGGCACATAAGAAAGCAAGAACTAATGTAGGTAAATATTTATTCACTCTAAACGACACAAATATTGAATAAATAAAAATATACACCATAACTATTATTCCGAGAATTCCTTGATCTATCATTAGTCGAAACCAAAGACTTTCTCCTCCTGCTAAATCAGTTACATTACCTATCAGAAACTCATCTGTATATCCAAGACCATGTCCCCAAAAAGCACCACTCGGAGAGTTGAACATATAAAATAGCGAAGCATTTAATTGTTGTTCTCGCATATCGGAACTACTACCCATGTTAGCACTGTCACTATCTACAATAGAAGAATATATTTCACCAAAATAGTCTGGCATAGAATAAAAACAAACCAAAATGACTATAGGAACCAGTATAATATACTTTTTATTAACTATAGCAATAGGAAGCAAACCTATACAAAGAGATACTATCGAAGATCTTGATCCTGTCAGGAAACAACAAATTGCAGTTAAAGCTATTATCAAGATAATTCTTTTCCTGCTAATCACATGATTCTCTGTCAATAACAACCAAGTAAAATAAACCGCCATCATCCAGAAAAAACATCCTGCAGTCTCATGATAAGAAAAGACACATTGAATTTGCTTAAAACCAAAGCGGATTCCCGTCATTAGTTCTCCAAAGAACAAATTATGAGCTATAGCATTTTCCACTATAGGATTACTAAATGTGGCAAGTTCTACAAAAGAATAGCAAACACATACCAAACAAGTCCAATAAGCTATTTTTGTAAAACTAACAATGTTCTTTTTTGACTGTAAGCATATAAACGTACACATCGGTATAACAGCAAAAGCAAAAATATTTTGCAATGCCATAAAATAGTGTTTTTGCTGCGCAATGAAAGCTGATATTACTATTAAAAGCGTATACGCTACAAACGAGAAAATGTATAATTCTCTGACTTTTAGATATGATTTTATATCCTTTGCAAATAATATTAGAAAAAGACAACTTACTGCAAATATTAAGCTGATCTTACCCAAAAGGCCAAATGTACCTAACATAGGCATCATTATGGCTGAGAACATCAGTGCAAACTCCTTACCCTTTGCACACAATAATAACAATATTAGCAGAAACAATATTACTGAAACGCTCATATCTATATACCCAACCAATCATTAGCAAAAATATCTGGGACTGCAAGCTTATTAATCCATTTCTTAGGATAAACTACTATTCTAGCAGAAGTATTTAAACGAGCTCCCCAAAAACTAAATGTACTATTGGCTAAAATCAAGCCTTTAGTTTTTGACATCAAAAACATATCCAATGGTGAATTGGCTCCTGTATTACAATCAATATAATAAGCATTACCCAACTTCAAGTTGTTTTTTACCCAGTCCATATCATTAGAAAACACAAAAAAAGTCGGATTATCAAAGTTTCTTTTGATAATGTCTATAGCTTGAGTATAATACTCATCAGTACAAATACCTCCATAAATGGCATCATAAGGAGGTTGCAAGTAATCACCTCTACGAATATGAATAGCAATACTTTGGGTATTCTCTATTAATTCCAGAAATCGTTGGTTTTTCGCCGATAGTTCTATGTTTCTAAACTTGATAAAATTTGGTGTCAAAAAATTCTTTGATTGCAAAAAACCTTCTGCAAAATATTTATCTATAGAAAAAGAAGCATCCTTGTCCACTATCAATTTATGAGCTAAGAAGCCAAGACCCTTGCCCTTTAGTTGAACAATAAACCAATAAAGCCACTCTTGCCATTTAGAAGCCTCTAATAAGTTAACATCAAACCACTTGTCAAGTTCAAAACCATTATGACACTTAACTTTTGGAAATAGATACTTCAAATGAGGATTCTTCTTCAACTCATGTTGATAGTATGCATATTCAAAAATCTGGTTACCTAAGCCACCTTGAAAAACGAATACTTTCATTTTTTTATTTTACTTTTCTTCCTAATATCAGGAAATTAAACAAACGATTTTGAGAAATCACATTACTGATTCTCACACAAATATCACTCACAAAAAAGGCGATTACACATAGAGCCACAAATAAAGGCAATACGGAAACATCACTAGTATCAATTTTTATATCAATTAAAATCTTAATGAGATAAAAATGAAATATATATATCACCAACGAAGATTTTCCGAATAGTAGGAGTTTGTCAGATTTAACATCTCCTTTCTCCAATGCCATAGCAATACGCAATATTATGATTGAAGCAAAGAGAGAGATTGACAATGATAGGAGACTTGAATTATTTTGCCACATATGAAACTTCGGTACAAGAACAATAAACCCTATCATAGACAGGAATAAGACAATATCACTTTTTACAAATGGCTCCAAGAACTTTGCAGCGTAACTACCAGCAAAAAACATAACATAGAAAATAGGACTCGTATATAACCCACTAAACTCATGATTAACCTTGTTAAGAACTATTATCATTGCAATAAAAACAACTCCAATAAATCCTTCTATCAAATAGCGTTTGTTACATTTAAGCTTGGAACATACATATTCCAAAGCCAAATACCAAAGTTGTATACAAAATAACACTATTAAAAACCATAATCCATTGTCCGGATTCCTAAACAAATTTAAAATATATTCCATAGAATAATGCTTATACAAAAGCATATTTAGCCCCCCCATAAATACAAAAGGCACCACAAGAGAGTAAACTTTCTTTTGAATATATTCCACTTTGCGAGACAAATACTTTCCAATAGACAAGGAAGCCACATAACCAGACAAACACATAAACAAAGGCATGTGAAAGCTATAAATTATATCAAACAATTCCTTCGCTGATGTTCCCACTATATTATACTGCAACAAATGCCCAATGACAACCAATAATATTGCTAAGCCTTTAGCATAATCAACAAACTCTAACCTAACCATATTTTTTATTTTAATGACAAATAATAATATACTCTATTATCTATATTACACTCCCCTGATTCAAAATATTTAATCATATTTGAAAATATCATTTCTGGATTATGATAGAGACGAACTTGTTTACGTCCCAAGTCTGCCATCTTCTCATATTCAGAAGGACACTCTGCTATTTTTTTCAGAAAATCCAGAATTTCAATGCAGCGCTTATATACACAACAGCTTTCTCCATCTTCTACTGCTATATTTTCAAAAGCATAATCACTTCCAATGCATACTAAGCCTGTTGACAAAGCATCCAAAACCTTACCTTTGGTTCCTGATCCTACACTTATTGGGAAAATCTGAACATCATATTCTGCGAGAGACTCTATATAATTATCAACCCAGCCAATTTGTTTAACTTCATAACCAGCCCCAACAAGCTTATCAACATAAGGAGTCCACATCTTACCCAAGAACGTGTATTCAAACCTATCCTTTAACAATTTGTCTATGCTGGTCAACAATAAACACATAAATTCATTAACATCCGTATTTGTGTAAATATCTGGTTTACCAGAAAGTACGACTTTTATTTTTGACCTATTTTGTAAGTCTATCACCTTATTCGCCAAATTATAATGAGGATGAGGGAAAAACACCGCATTGTCATTACCACTTAAGCATCTAAAATAATCAACATCGGTCTGACCCACAAGATGTATTACCACTTGTTTTTTTGCCAACTCTCTTTCATAATTCAAAATTAATTCATTCCAAGATAAGCTTACATGCGCATTATTTCGAAATAAAAAAGAATCTCTTAATGCCCTTGAGAGGTGTAATGAAGCACAATCAGGACCAGTGACCACCATCTTATAACCATCAAGTTGTTGAATAAATCCCAAACAATTATGCGGGTACAACCATATAAGATCTGGTTTTATTGATTGAATCTTATCAAGAACCCAAAATGGTAATTTTTCCGTATATCTTACTGGAATTTCTATTTCACCTTTTAACTTAGCAAAAATATGTGCAACTTTTTGCTTGGCAAATAACCTTGATTTCTTTTTAGTTGAGAAGACTTCTATTTTTGCATTCATCTTTCTGGCTATACTATCAATTTCTTGGTCAGTTACCTGATTAGAATTTGTAGTAAAAATACAAACAGATATATCACTAGCTCTATGCAACAGCAAATGATACATTAAGGCAGAAGGACCATTGAAATTGTCTTCTGTTGGTGTTATTTGTGTAATTAATACTATGTTCATTGCTTAAATTTAGATAATTTGTTACTGATCATTTTTTTCATTTTAATCTTTTCTTCTTTAGACAGTATAAGCAGAAGGAATATTATAGCAATAAAGACAGATTCCATACACAGAACTACTAACCGTAGAAATGACATTTCTATACATTCAGAAGAAAAGAACAATATTGCCAAATATAACATAGTTATAAAAGTCAATTGGAGTATCATTTTCAGATACTTTACTAAATACAATTCTCTTAACATCGAATGCAAAATCACTCCATTTAAAATAAGTATAATATACATAACTATTGTTGATATTCCATATCCCCAATAAGGAGCTACACCTAATTTAAATGCAATATAAACGAAAGGTATTACTAAAAGATAACATGTGCCAGAAATAAAAGATATCTTCTTTATATTTCCAGTAGCATGAATACCTGCAGATACTGTTGAATTGATAATAGAAAGCAAACCAGACAAGAGAGAGATCCTACATAAAGAAACCGCATAATCCGGTACTATTTTAAGCCATAATTTCAATACAAAATAACAGTCAACAAACAGCGGAGATGACAACATCAATATCAGAAGATATATAAAAATAGAGCTTCTGTTTATAAGATAATTCATCCTTGCATATTGCTTTTGAGCATAACTTATCATAATTTGAGGACGGACCGCCATTATTACATTATTTGCAAACTGCATTATTATTCCTGTAACTTGGCCAGCTATACCAGCAGCAGCATTCAGAACTGTACCAAAGAATATATTCAATAAAAAATTAAGTCCTTGAGTTTTTCCTACTACACATAAATTACCATATAAATCCCAACCAGCAAAAGAAGACATTTTCTTTAAAATAGGCTTATATATTACATGTTTATAACTTGTTTCTGGGAAATGTCGTTTACAATAAGCAGAATATACTAATCTCACTATAATTTGAGTACTCAACATTAATATTGCATATAATTTAAGCTTATCAAAATCAACAAACATCAACAGAAAGACTATAAGTAATTTTAATACAACCTCCAATATACTGATATATGCAAATGCATCCATTTTTTCATGTGCGATAATTGCCGCATTATACGGTACGCTCATTACCATAACAATACTGGACAAAATAGAACATTGCAGGACCCAAATTGCAGCATCATATCTGTCAAGTGGTATATTCAGCTTATAGAAGAGAAGCCACATTCCTATAGTTTCACTCAATACAAAAATAAGAATAGATATTATTGCATGTATTTGTATTGATGAACAGAAAACGAGTGACATTTGTTTTTTGCTGCCCTCACCTAAGGCCGTTGTTAGAAATCTTTGCGTAGCCCCTGACATTGTAGAATTAAGGAAGCCGAACATTGCAACAACACCACCAACTATATTATATACTCCATAATCCTCTACCCCTAATGTATTTAAGACAACACGGCTTGTATACAAACCAACAGCCAATGTAATCAACATTCTAATGTATAAGACTAATGTATTCTTTGCAATACGTTTATTATTATCTGATGTTTGATTTGACATTTATTATTTCTTTTCTATTGATTTTAAAAACTCATTTCTTTCATTTTACCATATTGTATCGTACTTAAGCTAGGTTAAAGGAAAGGAATCTATTAAATAGTCCTTCTGGTGAATTAACATACTGACTTTGCCACACCTGTCCCTCCCCAGCGTGAGGGTCCTTAATTCTAAACCAAGCCTTTCCCTTAACCATTATGGGAAAGGATGTAACCGCCCTATTCGGTGCTCGGAACCGCTACGCTCTAAGGTTGGCGGACTATCAAAGGTCTTCGCCATGGTTGTACTGGATGGGACCGCCTAAATCATTACCTTTCATTTTGTTTCTATTAATCTTCCTGATTGTATCATCCCTTTCTTAAATATCTTGGCAATTTCATGTACAGTTTTATCTACACTCTCTTTTGCCACATGTTTCTCTCGTTCTGTAAGAGATGAAGCCTCTATATTTTGCTTAGCACATTCCAAAGCAGAGTCTCTGGTTTCATCAAAGGTACATTCCTTTATATGACCAGAGCCTAATATCTCTTCTATGAACTTTGCTACAGCAAAGTCTGCACGTTGCTGAGCTAAAACCTGTTCTTTAGTCATAACTTACTTTGATTTTTTCTTTTTATTTTTTAAGTCTTGAATAAAGATACCCTTCTTCATGCCCTTATCTATATTAAGCTTGGCTCTAAAATACAGATCTGCAATCATATTAATCAAAAATTCATCAAGATCATTGGAATTTGATTTGTAATAAAACTCCAAAAGATTCATATAACATGCATCATGTATATACGCTCGGGTAGAAGTGTGAAGGAAGTTTTTAATTTCTTCCTTAGCTTTTAAAGGTTGAATATCTGCATACAAAAATATGGACATGTATTTTTCTAACTCGGAAGTTGTCTCATTTTGTAAGTCTTCAACCATTTTTTGTTTAACTATCTCCAATATCTTTACTGTGTCTAAGTTGCGATATAGGAGCTTTTGATGCAAGAAAGGCAAGAAGCGGAGCATGATATGCAAATCTTTGATACGCTCAGTTGGCATGTTTTTGTCTTCTGAAAGTTTTTTTGTCGTCAACAATTTAGCCAACAAACAATATGCAATTGAGTATTTTAATATCTTGACATAAGACTCATATTTCAAATTTGGTATAGTTATTTCTTCTGAGTTTTTGAAAACATTCATAGCCAGTAATAGTTGTTTCGAGAGATTCAAGATAACATTATTGCCTTTGGGCTTCCTTTCAACCTCGCCATTCCCTTTGCAGTGATTTTTTAATATAATGTCTCCACGCCTATCAGAATCTTCTTCAGTTTCTTTGTCTGGCAAACTTTCAATTAAGTCATCTACAGTCATTTTATTCATAAGGCTTTCATTGACATTGAAGATATCATCTATTTTACAATTATCCTCAAACAAGAGTTTCCTCATGCCAGAGTACTCTTCTTCCATTCTCTCTACTATTTTTCTCAATAGTTCGTGTTCGTTACGATGAATACCTGTATAATAAATGATCTCATTCGTATAATCGAGGTAATACTCTTTTGACAGTGTTTTTTCTCTAAACTCTTCATTGCGTTCCATTGCTTTTGCTAAACAGAACTCAAAGAAACACTCAAACCTAAAATACACATAATTGTTGTCGTGAAGGAAAATCCCCATGTCAATGAATTGCTGCGCTATTTTTGACGCTTGATATATCGTCTTGAAATTTAATTGCTCTAGAAAATTTTCAATCACAGAAACATAAGCAGAGTACTCTACCTGATAGTTAAGTTCTGTTGAGGATAACATTCTTAAAGCTATATCTCCAAGAAGATTTAATTTATGCTTATAATCGAATGTATTTCTTCCTGCCACATCAGAATCCTTACTCTTCATTAAATCTACCAAATATGTTTCGACTAACAGAGCTACATTCTGTGGTCTCGTATTTTGACGTTCCAAGATCCACAAAAACATGGATATAGAAAAAGGTGTTCTTGGAAGATTCAATTTTCCAAATATCTTGATTATCTGCTCAACCTTGTCTGCATTATCCTTTTCTTCAGCAAACCATTTACTAATCAAGACTCGTATTTGATGTGTGTCAAATTGATGGATTTCTAGACGAACAAAATCCAATAACTTGTGTTGATCGCTTTCCGCTATAACATCAGAACAACGATCTTCTCTACTTGCACCGATTAATCTCACCTTTTTATATCCAGCCAAAAAATTTTGTAGAGTTTTTAATTGTAGGATATGTTCTTGTGAAAATGAAATATTATCAACCAACAGCAAAACATTTGATTCTTTCAAGCAGTTTACAGTGGTAACTTTCCTGCATCGCCAAAAATCTGATATTTTAGATATTATGTCTTTTTCTCTTTTCAGACTGCGAAAATCCAAGGAAACTGGAATGTATTCTTTAGAGTATCCTCCTTTCAAAATTTCTATGCGTATCTTGTCCAATAAGATTGTCTTACCACATTCCTTTATCCCAAAAATGATGAAGTTGTCTTCACATTCTATAAGATTTCTAATATCTTGAATCTTCTCACTTGTATCTTCTAAGTCTTCGTCATCAGACAGATCTTTTTGACGAACAATCGAAGGCATAACAAAGATTTCATCAATGGAACGTGGAGCTATGGTTTCTGTCTTATAGGTAAGAAGATGTTCATTCAAGTCTTCATTTTCCTCTATTAACTCTGACCTAATTTGATGAACTTCCAAGCTTTTTTGAATTTCTGCGCCAACAGGAATTGGATAATCCCAATTTTTATTGGAATCCAAAACAAACTTGTTGTGCTCTTCAGAATAGACTTGCAGTTTGAACTGCAAATTCTCTAAATCATAATCAACTATAGAAAAACTATTTTGAAAATTATCACTTTCAAATATGTTATGTGACAAAATACCAGATGCTACAATTTTGAAAGTTCTGCCTTGTGGCTTTATGCTAAGTTCGGCGTTGAGACTATGTGTATGCCCACTAAAGTATAAATCAAAGCTGGATACTAATAGTTTGTCTATTTCATTGATTTCAAAATCTGCCATCCATTGGTAATCATGATGTGAAACGGCAATCTTTACATCACAATCATTCAAGAAATCAGATGCCCGTGACAACTGTTCACGTCCCATCATAATTCGTCCTTTGTCAGTGCTAGAATCCCAACATCTCCAAACAGAATTAAGACAACAAATGCCTATTTTCTTGTTACCAATTTGATATTTGTAGCAAGATTCAAAATCACCAAACTTATAGTTGCTTCCTAAAACTGATTGATAAAATGACTTCTCATAAGATTTAAACGGTTCAATACGCCTTATATCTCTTAAGTTATTTTTGTCTGAACAAAAATCATCTATAGCTTGTAAGGAGGTCAATTTCCCTGCGATTCCCGCCTCTGCATATTTAGAATCAAGTTTTCGGTCTATATCATGATTGCCTATACACCATATAAAACTCGTCAATGGTAGATGCAGAGTCTCCATTAAAGGCTCTATTAATATTGTCTGAAATGACAGGAATCCATCATTCAAAGACGCAAAACCTTCTCCGCCTTTATTGATAGCATCACCTGAAAATATGACTAAATCTATAGGGTATTTCTCGTTTGCTGTTTTTACAGCTTCAATAAGTCCATCAACTATTTTCTGTGATTTTGCTATATTAGCATTATCATTAGATAGGTGAAAGTCTGAAATATGTAGAATTCTCATATTTTAAAACGTTTTACAAAGAAGCAATCTCATTTTCTATAATCATCATTGCAGGCTTAACTTTATTGTAAGCTGCTATAGTCGTCGATGGACTTGAAAATGTAGCCATTACAACAATAGAAGAATGAGCAGCTTTATTCCTTATACCCGTAAAAGTACTTGTAACATTTACCAAATCTACTAAATTCTGTGGTTTTAACTTATCTTCTATATTCTCCCATGTATCTACACCCAATACAGAAGTAAACACTTTAAAGAGATTGCTATAATAATTGAAACCAAAATTTCCTTTGATATTCTTTTTAATATTTTGTTTAACTATAGGATCAACAATATGATTATCGATATAGTCATAGACAATAGAATCCACAGAATCTTCTATCCATCCCGAGAATTCAATTACAGCTAGTTTAGAATAAAAAATAGGTAAATCCGGATCTAAAATACTATTATTATATTCAGTATCCAACCTTAGCAATTTTGCTTCTATATCAGTGTAATTAACCACGAGCAAATATTATTTTAGCCGCATTTATACGGTTTTCAACCTTCTCCAATGAACCTAGACCTTCCTTCAAGGCCTCCTCAGAGAAATTCTTATCTCCTTCAACATCTTTATAAAGTTTGTTTATATCTTCAGGCCCCTTAGTTTCCAAAGCACCTATATTTGCTGCAATACCTATCAAAACGGCTTCAAATACTTTTTTAGACGTTGGAAGTTTCTCTATCTTCATGGCAACTTTTAAACTCCTTGATAGCAAACTTGCATATTCATCTTTCACATCATCAGTTAAATCTTTGTGAGTTCTCATAAAATCATTTAGAAATGAAGCGAGTTTGCCTTTATATTGATCTATTTCATAATAGAAGGCAAAAAATCTCAAGATACGCTCTTCATTATTAAACCTAGATGTTTCAACCTTTTCTTTGGTAATATGATTGGCATTCAACCAATCAGAAGATCTTGCTAAATCTTTAAGCAATGTATTAAAATTGCCTTGAAATATACAATTTCTAATCTCTTGATTATACAACTTGTTACCCCCAGAATTCAAACGATAAAAAATCTGGAATAAATATTGCATATGAGAAGCTTTAGAATAGTCACAACGTAACACAGTTACTGGTATCGTTAAATTTTCAACAATATCAATAATATCAGGACTATTTTGCTCTATTTCTACTTTTTTCTTGCCAGAAATTCTATCATCCACATCGTCAATTTTAGATAATTTCCAGTCATTATCTCCTAAAAACTTACAGATAGTAGTAATACGCTGCAATCCGTCAATAACATATCTTTTTTGACTATGTACATCCAAACTGATACACATACTTGGAATTGGTAATTGCTTAATCATACTATCAACAAAAAGGGTTTGAGCTCTATTTTTCCAAACTTCACCTCGCTGAAAATCAGGATAAAGATCTATCTGGCCTTTTTGACACATTCTATACAAATCCGCACACGAACGTTGTTCTGTAAAAGCAACAATATCTGCAGGAGGGACTACAGTTTCCAAAGCATCTTGTTCCTCTTCCTGTTCCCTATTTTCTAAATCTGTAAAATCATCAAAGGTCATTGATTTCATAATTCAAGAGATTATAATTCTTTTTAGTACTCAATTTAGGGCATAGCCCTTTGTATAGGCACTTTTACAAGTGCCTACATATTGAGATGTTAAAAATTTTACTTGTTTATTAACTATTTCATACATTTTACACACAACAAGTGATTTTCGGCTGCACTCGGCATAGCTCAAACAAGTTTGGCTATGCGCTCGTTTGCATGAAAATTCTTCGCTCGACAATTTTAAAGCAAGCTTTTATTATTCTCACTTATCGAAAATGTTGGCATGTTGCCAATCCGAAGTACAGTCAAGGTCATCCTCATCCTTTCCACGATCTGACTCTTCTGCTCTTGTTGATTCTGCCTTCTTTACTCTCTTTATCTTGTCACCGAAGCGTTTTTGTCGGCAAACTTTAACTTGGCGGTAAGGTCTGCAACCTTGCGTTCTGCCGATTTTAATTTACGTTCCTTTTCCTTCAACGACGACTCTAAAGACGAGACCTTGGACAACACATCATCCAATTTGGACAAGCGTTCGTTATATTCCTTCTGCTTATCAAGAAAATCCTGAAGCACAGCATCGCGGGCACGAAGACCCAAATCTGCCTCACGAACTCGCTCGGCAAGGTAATTGATATAACGTTTTTGTTCTTCTGCTGTCATATCTTTACTGTAATCAACAGCTGGGCGCGAGATCGATTCCCGTGCCAGAAGCTCTTGCTTTTGTTCTATGATATGTTAAAGTTGACGATAAAACATCCCCGTCAGACGGCTCACGATGGAGTTGTTCACGCATAATGGATAACACCCGGCTATGCTTGCAACGCATATCCGTAAAGTCACGGAGATAATAGAAGCGGTTAATAACAGTTACACTCAGCATAGACCCTCCAGCTTCTCCATCAGTCGCTTCAGCTCTTGATAGCTTAGGTTCTTCTAGGAGATGTGCAGCCCATTGGTCATTCGCAACTGGTTTGCACTTTCTTTGTACCATTTATAGAATATATTATAAGGTACTTTATTACGTGAACAGAACTGTTCAATGGAGATGCCCTTCGGCATTGCCTCCGTCTGGTACTGGAAATAAAATCTCTTGATACTTTTTCTCCGTTCGATAATCTAAAAGCATGCTTTCATTATTCTCACTTATCGAAAAAGTTCCAAATCTTCACTGCTGTACATAAATCAAATGTTTTTAGTTCGGCAGCAAAGTTACTTCTTTCTAATTTAAGCCCTAATTTGAGTGTTTACCACCATTATAGTCAAAATGATTTTTCTCAATAATAGAGAGCTTTTACTCACACATCATACGGAACTGGATGTATGTCCTTGTCTTTTACATGATATGTATAGGATTCCATATTGATTATATAATAGTCTATGCAGCTCAGAACCCTTTTGTCTGTGCATAATGCTTTCTCTAAAGAGCAAATGGCATATTGGGTATTGCTGATACGAGCCTTGAAGATTGGATCTGCCATCATGCATGCTGTATAAAATAAATAGTCACGCAAATGATAGTCGATAGCCACATACTCATCATTACATACCACGTAACGATCCATCTCGTTCATGGCAAAATGTGAAGCAAAAGTAAAATTCAAGTATTCTATGTTTCCTGTAGGATCGTATATAGCAAGGTAAACAAAGACAGTTGCTGTTGCGTTTTGCAGATTAAGAACAATATTTACGCCACCCTTATTTGTAGCTTGATGCAGAGCATCAGAGGGTATTGGATTAGTATTTACTATCTCTGATTTCAGTACCTCGGTATTGGCGTATCGTGCACAAGTGGAATCGAACTCAGGAAAGTCTTGTTCAGTGTCTTCCTCTCTTGGCTTTGTGTTAGGCTTACTTGAAACCGGCTGACGCAAATGCTCATCGTCACTAGAGACTATCTTAACTTTTAATTCATCCGTTAATGGTAGACTCATTTCTATCCAAGGTGTGGAGATATCAAAATCACTCATATCCTCAGTCTTCCATATTGCACATGGGAGTAGTTGGCAGAATGGTTGCCAATAAGCGTCTAATCCATTCATATGCGTAACACACGCCTTATCAGTATCAGCAAATGGTAACACATAGAGATAACACATATCACAAACATACAGCATTGCGGTACATAAGGGTTGGCTGTTGTCATCCAAACGCCTGAAGAACAGATCAAGTACGGGTTGGTCTGTGTGTGGGAGATTGTACGCCGTCATTACCACAGGAAGCTTTGTCGCATTCATACGACCAGCGACCCAATCGATTGTCTGCTGAAAATGAGGAAGGTAAGAAGACGGCATAAGATTGATGGCGTACTTGCATATAGCTCGATATGCACCCTGGTCTGTCATAACCTTTTTATTGTTCAATCTGATCCGAACTTGATTTCCCGTAATTTCCCTTATATAATCTTTGTTCACATACAGTGTTTGCACACCATTCTCATCAGTCCTTAAGGCTGCTTCGTCTCCAAAAACATTAGGAAGCTTACCATATTTATTTTTAATACCATTAATAGCTCGCCTCCAATCCATTAAGTAGATAAAATCGCGCTCTACTTTTGAGAGTTTGCTATTACAGTCTACACATTCTTCAAGACAGAACAGCAACTTGTTGCCAATAGCATCTGATATGGCATGGGCATTATTCTTGTCACCGAACTTTACAATGTTACGTCCTTGACTATTCAATGCCGATGACTGAGGATTCTCATTTGCAATACCATGACAAAACCTGCACTCACGCTTGCTTTTGTCCGGTTCTCCCTCGTAATGCTTTATTCCGTCAAATCCAAATGAATAATAATCGTATTTAGTTTTTAAGAGTCCTTGATGTTTCAAGTATGCATCCCATACTTTTGAGGCATCATGACCTTTGGCTGTCTCCCTAATCCATATCAAAGCTAACTGACGGTTTAAATCGGGGAAAGTAGCATCTACAATATAGATATATTCTCCATCATTCAGTTTAGATACGCTCGATAAGAGTGCTTTAATTTTTGGACAGTCCTTGCTCCATTTATCTGAAAACTTCACAAGGCTGTCTTTTACTGTAGAGGAGACACAAATACGTCCCATCTGATTACTTCCATAGGATATAAGCGCAGACAGTTCTTCAAACAAAGCATTCACAAATGCTTCTGTACCGACCAGCGTTAGCAGTTGGTTATGTCTTGCAGAATAAAGATAAAATGAATATTGCTTCATATGGTTTAAAACTGACATTGCTTATATTAATAGCGACTTGATGAGGGAAAGTTAAAACCGCCACCCTTTTTATGCTTCATCTTCTCTTCATAAAATGAAGAAAAGGAAGAAGAATTAAAGAAAGCAAGTGGATTTATTTTAGTTGTCATCGTGATGTGCGTATGGTTTGTGTTCAATTTTGGGCGTAGCCATTTCTATGGGCATATTGCAGACACCTTTAACTTGATACGTTTGTCCCGCTTCGCGGAACAAAATAGGGGGGGGGGTACTTGCCCACAGCGGCGCTACTTCGCAGCTTGCAGTGGGTTTCGGATGTTTGTGCTCAACATGCATCTTATCCTCGCCATGACAAAGACCTTACTAAATTATGCCGAATCTCTTCTTTTCCTTATTAGTAAGAGTCTCTGTTGTTTTGAGAATATCAAAAATACCTTGAAGGTCAGAGTCTATAAGCGTACCGAAGTACTCTCCTTCCATGAGTTTCTCCAACGGAATAGAGAAGAGCATACCACAATCTACATAGCTGTCATACTTCAAGAATTCAGGGTAATCGGTCTGATGAAGTAGATACTGGGCAGAGAGGAATGAGGCAGAATAGGCTGATTTAGGACTCATCTTGGTATTTACCAATACCGACCCATAACAAACCTTCTTTACCTTATCGACTCCTATGATTACCAACTTCTTTGGCTTCTGATTTCTTCCATCCTTAAACACCAAGCCCTCATCTATAGAAATAATGGTTCTGATTAATGAACCTATCTCCAACTTCTCTTCTGTAACTTTACGGAGATTGTCAAGATAAGCCTTTTGTAGTTCCCTTAAATCCATGCCAAAGCCTTTTGGAAAGACTGGCGCTCACGGATAACTGTCAACATAGCCTTGCTGGCACCTGCTGCTTCTGCCATGTCATACATTGTAATCTTAGTGTCCTCACCTGTCTTGTCAGCTTGACGCTTTGCTCGCTTCCAAGCTTTATCCTCGTGGGACTTATCAGACAGGTCAAATGGATCTACATTTTTGCATTTGTCAATCCACTTATCAAGCATTTTGACATCTGCAACAGAGAGTTCATCCATATCACATTTTGCATTCTTTGAAGCAAGGATAACCTGATGTCCATCTTGAGATAACTGAACATCCAAAGAATCTGCAAAGTCTTTCAATTCAGGAGAAGAAATATCAGTCTTTCCTTCTACCCCACGTAAAACCTTATAGGTTAACGTTGGAACAGGTCCATGCTTTCTTGCCACAAAAGTATCATAGACGATTGGCAAGCCGTACTCTTTTAACTGATTCTGCTGGGCAAAATACATCACCTTGAAGAGGTGGATGTAATCCACTCCTTCAGGAAATGCCTTAAGAATGTAAAGCACCACTGCCTTAATCTTTAATATTTGATCTATTGTCTTCATTATCTTATTCTTCTTGAATTTGACAAAGATACAACTTTATCACTAAACCACCAAGTTTTTTTTTCAGATTCCTTTAACTTTATACGTTTGTCCCGCTTCGCGGAACAAAATAAAAAGAGAGGGTTACTTGCCCACAGCGGCGCTGCTTCGCAGCTTGCAGTGGGTTTCGGATTGTAGGTCCCGCTTTGCGGAACCCTGCTGCTCATACTCAATCTGCTTGTATTCGTGGGTGCGAGGCCTTATATAATTATTAGTGAGTATTTGGTAATTATTATATGGGATGCAAATATCGTACAAAGAGTAAAAACATGTTACAAAATAAAAATTGATTCTAGAGAATCAAAAAGCTGTTTTTATGGGTTTTTACAGCATCAAAGCCTCTCTTATCAACCATTAAAAACCTAAAGTGTCCTCATAGTGAGCTTTTACAGTCTAAAAGCGGCGCTATTACAACGCAATAGTAGAGGTATTGGGTGGTAATAGCGGCACTATTACACCATAAAAGTGCCACTTTTACAACCCGTTTGTTTACGTACTTTTTCCGTAAATCGCATAACAGACTGTGTATTAGCGATATAGCTCCAAACGCTCAAAACTCAAGAATTTCGCACCAAAGATTTTGTTGTGCGCCGTGCTCATAGTATTGAGCATCAGAAATGCAAATATTGTCTTCGGCGGAACTACCGAAGGATTAGGAATTTTGATTTCTGAGTTATTCTTGGCTTCGCCTGCGCATCCTATATCTGTGTGAATCTGCTTTCTATGTTAATATCCAAATGTTTTGACCATTATTTTTAATTTATGC
>ERZ1026901.347-NODE-347-length-39849-cov-9.011861_pt1 | contig 39849 bp, 36 predicted proteins | sample MGYA00380179_ERZ1026901 | MGnify/ENA primary metagenome ERZ1026901 (study PRJEB33269, sample SAMEA4719815) | human gut metagenome | biome: human-associated habitat; feature: organic feature; material: feces | place: Cameroon | collected 2013-10 ... | reverse complement strand
AAAATGTTTAATATTATTTAATAGTTGTTAATTTGAATACTTCGATAATGTTATATTTCCTGATAATCATTTGCAGGCAAAATGTTTTCACTCTTAAATGAGTATTTATTCTCATAAATCGAAAAAGGATTCATTATGGTTACACTTTACGGCATCAAAAATTGTGACACCATTAAAAAGGCTCGCCGTTGGCTGGAAGCCAATAACATCGACTATCGTTTTCATGATTACCGCGTCGATGGGCTGGACAGCGAATTATTGAACGGTTTTATCAACGAATTAGGCTGGGAAGCGTTACTCAACACCCGTGGTACAACCTGGCGTAAACTGGACGAAACCACCCGCAATAAAATCACCGATGCGGCCTCTGCGGCGGCATTAATGACTGAAATGCCTGCAATTATCAAACGCCCATTGCTCTGTGCGCCCGGGAAGCCTATGCTGCTGGGTTTCAGTGATTCCAGTTATCAGCAATTTTTCCATGAGGTGTAGTCTATGTCGTGCCCGGTTATTGAGCTGACCCAGCAGCTTATTCGCCGCCCTTCCCTGAGTCCTGATGACGCAGGATGCCAGGCTTTGTTGATTGAACGTTTGCAGGCGATCGGTTTTACCGTTGAACGCATGGACTTTGCCGATACGCAAAACTTTTGGGCGTGGCGTGGGCAGGGCGAAACGTTAGCCTTTGCCGGACATACCGACGTGGTACCGCCTGGCGACGCCGACCGTTGGATTAATCCGCCGTTTGAACCAACCATTCGTGACGGCATGTTGTTCGGGCGTGGTGCGGCAGATATGAAAGGCTCACTGGCGGCGATGGTGGTAGCAGCAGAACGTTTTGTCGCGCAACATCCCAACCATACAGGTCGACTGGCATTCCTGATCACTTCTGATGAAGAAGCCAGTGCCCACAACGGTACGGTAAAAGTCGTCGAAGCGTTAATGGCGCGTAATGAGCGTCTCGATTACTGCCTGGTCGGCGAACCATCGAGCATCGAAGTGGTTGGTGACGTGGTGAAAAATGGTCGTCGCGGATCGTTAACCTGCAACCTTACCATTCATGGCGTGCAGGGGCATGTAGCCTACCCGCATCTGGCTGACAATCCGGTACATCGCGCAGCACCTTTCCTTAATGAATTAGTGGCTATTGAGTGGGATCAGGGTAATGAATTCTTCCCGGCGACCAGTATGCAGATTGCCAATATTCAGGCGGGAACGGGCAGTAACAACGTTATTCCGGGTGAACTGTTTGTGCAGTTTAACTTCCGCTTTAGCACCGAACTGACGGATGAGATGATCAAAGCGCAGGTGCTTGCCCTGCTTGAAAAACATCAACTGCGTTATACGGTGGATTGGTGGCTTTCCGGGCAGCCATTTTTGACCGCGCGCGGTAAACTGGTGGATGCGGTCGTTAACGCGGTTGAGCACTATAATGAAATTAAACCGCAGCTACTGACCACAGGCGGAACGTCCGACGGGCGCTTTATTGCCCGCATGGGGGCGCAGGTGGTGGAACTCGGGCCGGTCAATGCCACTATTCATAAAATTAATGAATGTGTGAACGCTGCCGACCTGCAGCTACTTGCCCGTATGTATCAACGTATCATGGAACAGCTCGTCGCCTGATGAGTGGTTCTGCAAGAGGAAATAAGCATGGACTGGCTGGCTAAATATTGGTGGATTCTGGTGATTGTCTTTTTGGTTGGCGTCCTGCTGAACGTGATTAAAGATCTCAAGCGCGTCGACCATAAGAAATTTCTCGCCAACAAGCCGGAGCTTCCCCCGCATCGTGATTTCAACGATAAGTGGGACGATGACGACGATTGGCCGAAAAAGGATCAACCGAAGAAGTAAGCTAAGTGGCCGGATAAGGCGTTAATGCCGCATCCGGCAATGGTGAACGATGCCTGATGCGACGCTCACGCGTCTTATCAGGCCTACCAGGCTATTATTGCATCATTTCAATTACATCATCATCGCCAGGTTTGCCACCACTTAGCGCTTCGTCGAAATAATGTTTCGGTATGGTATAACGCAAGTGATCCAGGGCAAATTGCATACTGCGATTGTCGATTGCATGGCCTAAATCCTCCACAATATCCAGCGTCACGTCACCACCGGCACTGATTAACGCTTCCTGCGCCGCAACCGCATGCGCCAGATCGATAACCGGATCTTCACCGCCATGAATCAAGTGAATTGTCGTGGCTGTAGACGCGTTTTCCGGCAAGCTGGCGTAACGTCCGTTAAAGGCAATGACGCGCGAAGCAAGACCCGGTTCGGCTTTAATGCTCTCCAGCGCCATAATCGCGCCTTGTGAGAAACCGATTAGCGCCGTGGCGTTTGCCCCTACTCCGCTCTGTTTCTGCCAGTAGCGCACCGTCTCAATAAACGTCGGCATGATGGCATCCACACGCGCCTGGCGATTATCTTCCGTAATACCCTGCACCGAAAACCACTGACGCCCCGCCGGATTACCGCTCGGCTCCGCGCCACCGACGCTCACCACCAGTGCATCAGGAAACAGCGGCGCAAACCAACTGCCGATCTCACCCATCGCTACCGGGTTATCCCCGACACCGTGGAAAAGCAGTAACAACTGTTGTGCAGGTTTATCCGGGCTTTGAACAACAAAATGGTCATGTTTCATGGCGAACTCCTTAACTGATGTCATTAATTTTACGCCGCTGACTCACAATGACCATGGGAGAAAATTGAAGGAGTCAGTGAAAAAATTGCCATTGCGTTATGCGATCGCGCAGACGCTCAGTGCGAACATTATCAAGTGCGAACAGCGCCTGCGCGGCCTCTTCTCGCTGACGGGCCAGTAACATCTTGCGGCCTGAAAGTTTAAGTGTGGTACATAACTGCGCGTCACTGGCGTTTTTCTGTAAACGACCACGCAGCGCCGGTAATGCCAGTTCACTGGTTTGTAGCAGACGCGTTAAGCAACCTAACGACGTTAATAGCGGACGATGAGCGAAAGCAAAACCGGCCAGTTCAAGCCAGTCGTCCTCAGAAAGGACGGCATCATTTCGTGGATCGACGGGGAGCGTTTCGCCATTCCACTGCGTGAGAGCATGCGCATCGCGACGTAAACGGTAATGCTCACGTTCAGCCAGCTGTTTACCCGCATCACTCATCGGTAACAGTGCCATCGCCGTATAGCAACCGCTGCTGGCTTCACGATGATTACCCATTCGCACCAGCACAAAACCGCAGCGTTGCCAGAAACGCCATAACTCCGCGGTGTAGCCAAAACTCACCGAAAGATAGTCGAGGTCATGCGTATAGTTTAAAGCACGGGCAATAAGCTGTTGCCCAACGCCTTCACGCTGACGAGCTGGATGAACTGCTATCCTGCTGACCCGCCGTCCGCGCAATGTCGCTGCCAGTGGATTGCTGCCGTGCGCCGCCAGCGACTGGGCTACCAGATTACCGCGCGGGCGACGAAAACCTGCCCATACCGCCTGGCTGAGTTCTTGAGATAATCCGCCCTCATCCACCAGCCACAGCGCCCCGGCGATCTCGTTTTCACAAGCCGCCTGGAAAAAATGTTGCCCAGGTGCATCCATCATGCGGCGTAAATCCAGCGGCGAGGTCCGGTAGTGCGCGCCAGACAATAGCTGATATACCTTTAACGGTGTATCCGGATCGCTTCGCCATAAGGTCTGTTCAAAAGCGGAAATGACGATGTCACCTTGTGGTTCGTGAGTGAAGTTTTCATCGTCAAAAACCAGTGCCTCGCTGACCATTTTTTCCAGCGGGCATCCCTGCGCCCAGCGGATCGGCTGTTGCAATTCGAAACGGTGTAAATGCGGGAAACGCGCACAAAATTTCAGCAAAAAACCACGTCCGGTACCTTCGTAGCCCTGCACCGTAGTGGTTAACAACGTTCGAGGAAAACGCGATACCAGTTGATGCAACAACGGCGCAGGTATGGCTGCGGCTTCATCGACCACCAGCCAGTCGGCTTGCTCATCGCTGGCTAACAAGGCATCCGGCGCAATAAAGCGAAACTTTTCGCCCGCAAATTGTGCCAGTACATCCGTTGCCGCTTTTGCAGGCGCGGTGACAATCGCACTGCCCGCAATACGAGAAATGAGTTGCCCTGCCAGCGCCGACTTACCGCGCCCACGCGCAGCAGTTACCGCTGACACACCCGGCGGCATGGTGAGTAGCTGCTGTAAGAGTTGCTGTTGTTCCGGTTGTGGTGCGCCAGTCGCGGGTTGCCAGTCAGTACGGGGAATAAAATGCGTCAACGTGAACGGCTGGTTTTGCCGCCAGAGGATAGCGTCGTGATCCGCCGTAAGTACGCGTTTGAGGTGCCGGACAAAATGCGGCGTCGCAATAGGGTCAGGGCAATCACTCCAGCGCAGCGAATCGGCATCAGGTTGGTTTTCCCACTCTTCCCATACAGGGAGTAACAACACCAGCCAGCTTCCCGCTTTCAACGTTCCGCTAAGTGCCGCAAAGGCAGCGGCATCAAAGCCCTGGCGGGCGTCGAATATCGCATGCCGGAACTCGCGTCCAAGTAAAGTTTGTAGCGCCGAGGGAGTACAGTGGTTTTCAGCGACTGGCTGCGGTGAAACCCACAACCAGTCGCCAGGTAAAGCATCACGCAACTTAAGCGCACAGTTAAAGCACCAACGTTCTTCCCCGCTCAACACCAGCAAGCGGCGGATCCCTTCACGTTTCATTTGCGCTGTTAATGGGTGAAGCGCAGTCAGTTCAGCCATCCCTGCCCCGAAAGTTAAATGCTTTTACCAAAAGTATTGCATTGTGCCGGATCGCCGCTGTCGAAACCACGTTTAAACCAGCTGTAGCGTTGCTGAGAAGTGCCATGAGTGAAACTGTCTGGTACGACTCGCCCCTGACTTTGCTGCTGTAAACGGTCATCGCCGATGGCCTGCGCCGCGTTCAGCGCTTCTTCCAGATCGCCGGTTTCCAGAACGCCTTGCTGCTGCATGCTATGCCCCCAGACACCGGCAAAACAGTCGGCCTGGAGTTCCATACGCACAGATAAGCGGTTTACTTCCGCCTGCGTCGCGTTTTGTTGCAGTTGACGGACTTTCGGCTCGATGCCTAACAGTTTCTGCACATGATGACCGACTTCATGGGCGATAACGTACCCCTGGGCAAAATCGCCATCCGCGCCAAGTTTGTCTTTCATGTCATCATAGAAGGAGAGATCGATATAAACCGTGCCATCCGCCGGGCAATAGAACGGTCCCATAATGGACTGGCCCGCCCCGCAGCCGGTGCGCGTCATTCCACGGTACATGACCAGCTTCGGTTGCTGATAGGTTTTACCCATCTTCTCGAATTGCTGTCCCCAGGTGTCTTCCGTGGTTGCCAGAATCACCGAGGTGAATTTTGCGGCTTCGTCTTCATTAGGGCTAATTGACCGCGTTGATTGCTGTTGGGAAACCGGCTGTCCGGTCATCAATCCGGTTAAATCAACGCCATAGTAGCCTGCAACCAGCACGACTATCAGTAAAATCAGCCCGCCTTTACCGCTTGGCAGACGGAAACCGGGACCGCCCATTGACGGACCACCGGAGCTATTGCGCCTGTCTTCAACATTGTCACTTTCACGTCGCCCTTGCCAACGCATAGATACCTCAACAATATATTCATTATAGAAATGATCGTAGGTGGTTCAGAGGAAGATTACCACAGGAAAGCGGGATGAAATGGCGGAGGAATGAGCGTTCAATGCACATCTTATGAGAGCGGTTGTCTTGCCGTGCCAGCAGCACGGCAAGATGATGAAAAGAAAAATCAGTCCAGCTGTACACCCAGGCGGCGGGCAACGGCTTCATATGCTTCGATCAGGCCACCGAGGCTCTGGCGGAAACGGTCTTTATCCATTTTCTCCAGCGTTTCTTTGTCCCACAGGCGGCTGCCGTCCGGGGAGAACTCATCGCCCAGAACCACTTCGCCTTTGTACAGACCAAACTCCAGCTTGAAGTCGACCAGAATGAGACCAGCATCATCGAACAGTTTTTTCAGCACGTCGTTCGCTTTGTAGGTCAGCTCTTTCATACGCGCCAGGTTCTCTTTACTTACCCAGCCAAAGGTTTCGCAGTAAGATTCGTTGACCATCGGATCGTGCATGGCGTCGTTTTTCAGGAACAGATCGAACAGCGGCGGGTTCAGCTCAATACCTTCTTCGATTCCAAGACGTTTCACCAGAGAGCCAGCAGCACGGTTACGCACGACACACTCAACCGGCACCATATCCAGCTTTTTCACCAGACATTCGGTATCGGAGAGCAGACGCTCCATTTGAGTCGGGATACCCGCTTCAGCCAGTTTGCTCATAATGAAGTAGTTGAACTTGTTGTTCACCATACCTTTGCGATCAAACTGCTCAATGCGCGCGCCATCCCCTGCTGACGTATCATTGCGGAATTCGAGCACCAACAGGTCCGGGTTTTCCGTGCTGTATACGGTTTTCGCTTTACCACGATACAACTCAGCTTGCTTTTGCATCTTTATCACTCCTGGGTGTGAATTAACGTTTTAAAATCTTTTGCTGTCTGGTGTGCCGGATGTTTTGTCGGATGCGGCAAGAACGCCTTATCCGACCTACGTCCGACAAACAAATTTCGTGCGAATTACCGCTAAAATCGCATTTTTCTGCCGACGCACACGTTTGCGTATCATATCAGAAAAAAGGGCCGGATGACTCCAGCCCTGTATTTTTACTTGCTAAACGCAGCCTGGAAGACAGCTACCAGCGCGTCGTTCTGACTCTGAGTCAGAGTATGACCTTTCGGATCGATGAACTGTAGGCTGCTGCGGTTATCTAAATCGCCAACCTGCAGTTTATAGTCACCGGATGCCAGGCCTGGATCGCTCGCGCCCAGTTCCTGCCAGTCGCTGTCAGACAGCGGCTTGTAAGTTACGGCCATGTTGCCCTGCGAACGGGTGCTGTCGGTCACTTTCATGCCCACTTTTTCCAGCGCCGCTGGCAGACGTTGCCAAACCACATTGAACGGCCCGCGTACGACCAGCATCGGTAAACCGGTGTCATCAGCTGCACTTTGTACGTCCATAGTGGTGGAGGCACGATTTTGCGCAGCGTTCGCGGCGTCAGTGGCAGATTTATCCAGACCGGCGGAAATAACGTTCATCATCTCCGTGCTGTAACGCTGCATGGAAGCCGCGTCTGCAACCGGTTTGCCCGCCTGTTCCAGGTTCAGCAGTTTAACCGTAACCGCCTGCTGATAACCTTGCGGTTTAACAGAGATTTGATAACGACCACGATACTGCTCGTCTTCGTCCAGACGGTTCCATTGTACCCAATCGGTGGTCAGCGTCTGACCCGCATCATCACGTTGGGTGATGGTGTAGTTTTTCGCCTGCAGCACGCTAACCACCTGCGGCCACAGAGTATTGCCACGACCATTTTCCACCAGCAATGAAGCGGTATCGCCCGTGAACTGGGTACGCGCGCCAGAAACCAGTGCCAGCGGCTGGGCTGGTGGACGAATGTCCAGCGCCTTACCGACAGCACCACTACCGTTGGTCACCGGGATTGCATAATCACCGGAGGTCACCGGCAAAATCATTCCAGCCGGGGCATGAAGCTCCGCAAGCGGTGCCGCTTCCAGGTAGGCTTCATCACCACTGACCTGACGCTTATAGCGTGAGTCAGAACTACAGGCTGCGAGTAATAAAACAAGCGAAACACCCGCAACCTTTGCCAGGCGCGACTTTTGAACAGAGTAAGCCATCAAATCTCCCTAAACTTTACAGCAAACCGGCATGCTTAAGCGCCGCTCTGACCGTCTCACGACCACTGTCGGTGATTGGAGTCATTGGCAGGCGCAGCGTATCGGTCGCCACAAGACCCAATTCCTTACATGCCCATTTCACCGGGATTGGATTGGGTTCGACAAATAGTTTGTTGTGTAATGGCATCAGACGCTGATTAATAACGCGTGCCTCGGCAAAATGCCCTTCTGCCGCCAGTTTGCACATCTGGGCCATATCACGCGCTGCGACGTTAGCCGTAACGGAAATAACCCCATGACCGCCTAATTGCATGAAGTCCAGCGCGCTCGCATCATCGCCGCTCAGCAGAACAAAATCATCTGAAACCAGCTCTTTGATCTGGTTTACACGCGTTAAGTTCCCTGTAGCCTCTTTGATTCCGATAATATTTTTTACTTTCGCCAGACGGCCCACCGTTTCCGGGAGCAGATCGCAACCAGTACGGGACGGCACATTATACAGAATTTGCGGCAGGTCAGTATGCTCAGCGATGGCTTTGAAATGCTGATACAAACCTTCTTGCGACGGACGATTGTAGTAAGGGGTTACCGTCAGGCAGCCGACGATACCACTGTCATTGAAACGCTGCGTCAGGCTAATGGCTTCCGCAGTAGCGTTAGCGCCGGTCCCTGCAATTACCGGAATGCGCCCGTCAGCCAGCTCCAGCGTCATCATCACCACATCAGCATGTTCGTCATGATTTAAGGTAGCGGACTCGCCAGTGGTGCCAACAGAAACGATCGCCGAAGTACCGCTGGCGACATGATAATCAATCAGTTTTTTCAAGCTAGCCCGACAGACATTACCTTTTTCATCCATCGGAGTAACAATCGCGACAATACTTCCCGTGAACATGGGCCATCCTCTGTGCAAACAAGTGTCTCAATGGTACGTTTGGTATGGCATTAAAAGCAAGCAGACAGAACCGTTCTGATTGTTGTATGCATGTTTTTTTTATGCTTTCCTTAAGAACAACTCACCCCTTAAAGGAATAACCAGTTTGACACTGTCATCGCAACATTATCTGGTGATCACTGCGTTGGGTGCCGATCGCCCTGGAATTGTGAACACCATCACCCGTCATGTCAGTAGTTGCGGCTGTAATATTGAAGACAGTCGCCTGGCGATGCTGGGAGAAGAGTTCACGTTTATCATGCTGCTTTCCGGTTCATGGAATGCCATTACTCTGATTGAATCAACGTTACCGTTGAAAGGTGCCGAACTGGATCTTTTAATCGTGATGAAGCGCACGACGGCTCGTCCGCGTCCGCCAATGCCAGCATCTGTCTGGGTTCAGGTCGATGTGGCAGACTCCCCGCATTTAATTGAACGCTTCACGGCACTTTTCGACGCGCACCACATGAACATTGCGGAGCTGGTATCGCGCACGCAACCTGCTGAAAATGAACGGGCTGCACAGTTGCATATTCAGATCACCGCCCACAGCCCCGCCTCTGCGGATGCAGCAAATATTGAGCAAGCGTTTAAAGCCCTATGTACAGAACTCAATGCACAAGGCAGTATAAACGTCGTCAATTATTCCCCACATGATGAACAGGATGGAGTTAAGTAATGAATCCACTGAAAGCCGGTGATATCGCACCGAAATTTAGCTTGCCGGATCAAGACGGAGAACAAGTTAATTTGACCGACTTCCAGGGACAGCGTGTTCTGGTTTATTTTTACCCAAAAGCCATGACTCCCGGCTGTACCGTACAGGCCTGCGGCTTACGCGATAACATGGATGAATTGAAAAAAGCGGGCGTTGATGTGCTGGGTATCAGCACCGATAAACCCGAAAAACTCTCCCGTTTTGCGGAAAAAGAGCTGCTTAACTTTACGCTCCTGTCTGATGAGGACCACCAGGTGTGCGAACAATTCGGCGTCTGGGGTGAAAAGTCCTTCATGGGCAAAACCTACGATGGTATTCATCGCATCAGCTTCCTGATTGACGCTGATGGCAAAATCGAACATGTCTTTGACGATTTCAAAACCAGCAATCACCACGACGTTGTGCTGAACTGGCTGAAAGAACACGCCTGATTACTTTGCTCCATTCAGTGCTGGCTGCGCTTGCGGCCAGCACACCTCACTTCTCGTGATCAAGATCACATTCTCGCTTTCCCCTGCGACACGGGTGTCGAATCCATTTATTGCTGAACGTTAATGACCATCATTTTTGTACCGTTCAGAACCCAGTTAACACATAACTTATTGAATATATTAAATTAATCAGACTGGCATCCTTTATGCAAAATGAAATGCAATGTTTCATATCATTTTCAAGGAGCCGACATGAACCGCTTTGTGGTGGCCGAACCACTGTGGTGTACAGGATGTAATACCTGTCTCGCTGCCTGTTCGGACGTGCATAAAACGCAAGGTTTACAGCAACACCCGCGCCTGGCCCTGGCGAAGACGTCAACACTCACTGCCCCTGTCGTGTGTCATCACTGTGAGGAAGCCCCTTGCCTGCAGGTCTGCCCGGTCAATGCCATCTCCCAGAGAGATGATGCGATCCAACTCAACGAAAGCCTCTGTATTGGCTGCAAGCTTTGCGCCGTGGTCTGCCCATTTGGCGCAATCAGCGCTTCAGGAAGCCGTCCGGTGAATGCCCCTGCGCAATATGTTTTTCAGGCTGACGGCTCACTCAAAGACGGCGAAGAAAACGCGCCGACCCAACATGCTTTGCTGCGCTGGGAACCGGGTGTCCAGAGCGTCGCGGTGAAATGCGACCTGTGTGATTTCTTGCCAGAAGGTCCGGCCTGCGTTCGCGCTTGCCCGAATCATGCGTTACGGCTGATCACCGACGATAGCCTGCAACGTCAGATGAAAGAAAAACAGCGCCTTGCCGCAAGCTGGTTTGCCAATGGCGGGGAGGATCCCCTTTCCCTCACTCAGGAGCAACGCTAATGGATGCCCTGCAATTATTAACCTGGTCGCTGATCCTCTATCTGTTTGCCAGTCTGGCTTCGCTGTTTTTACTCGGTCTGGACAGACTGGCTATTAAGCTTTCCGGCATCACATCGCTGGTGGGCGGCGCGATTGGCATCATCAGCGGAATTACGCAATTACATGCAGGCGTAACTTTAGTCGCCCGTTTTGCCACGCCTTTTGACTTTGCCGATTTAACCCTGCGAATGGATAGCCTCTCGGCATTTATGGTGCTGGTTATCTCCTTGCTGGTGGTGGTTTGTTCGCTCTATTCATTGACTTATATGCGCGAATACGAGGGCAAAGGCGCGGCGGCGATGGGCTTCTTTATGAATCTTTTCATCGCATCGATGGTTGCCCTGCTGGTGATGGACAACGCTTTTTGGTTCATCGTGTTGTTTGAAATGATGTCGCTGTCTTCCTGGTTTCTGGTCATTGCCAGGCAGGATAAAACGTCAATCAACGCTGGCATGCTCTACTTTTTTATCGCCCACGCCGGATCGGTGCTGATTATGATTGCCTTCTTGCTGATGTGGCGCGAAAGCGGCAACCTCGATTTTGCCAGTTTCCGCACGCTTTCACTTTCTCCGGGGCTGGCGTCGGCGGTGTTCCTGCTGGCCTTCTTCGGTTTTGGCGCGAAAGCCGGGATGATGCCGTTGCACAGCTGGTTGCCGCGCGCTCATCCTGCCGCACCATCGCACGCTTCGGCGTTGATGTCTGGCGTAATGGTCAAAATCGGTATTTTCGGCATCCTGAAAGTGGCGATGGATCTGCTGGCGCAAACGGGTTTGCCGCTGTGGTGGGGCATTCTGGTGATGGCGATCGGCGCAATCTCCGCGCTCCTGGGCGTGCTGTATGCGCTGGCGGAACAGGATATCAAACGGCTGCTGGCCTGGAGTACCGTCGAAAACGTCGGCATTATTTTGCTGGCGGTCGGTGTGTCCATGGTCGGTCTGTCACTGCACGACCCGCTGCTCACCGTGGTTGGACTGCTCGGCGCACTGTTTCATCTGCTCAACCATGCGCTGTTCAAAGGGCTGCTATTTCTCGGCGCGGGTGCGATTATTTCGCGTTTGCATACCCACGACATGGAAAAAATGGGGGCACTGGCAAAACGGATGCCGTGGACAGCCGCAGCATGCCTGATTGGTTGCCTCGCGATATCAGCCATTCCTCCGCTGAATGGTTTTATCAGCGAATGGTACACCTGGCAGTCGCTGTTCTCACTAAGTCGTGTGGAAGCCGTAGCGCTACAACTTGCGGGTCCTATTGCTATGGTGATGCTGGCAGTCACTGGTGGGCTGGCAGTAATGTGCTTCGTCAAAATGTACGGCATTACTTTCTGTGGTGCGCCGCGCAGTACACACGCTGAAGAGGCACAGGAAGTGCCAAATACGATGATCGTCGCCATGCTACTGCTCGCGGCACTCTGCGTATTCATTGCGCTTAGTGCCAGTTGGCTGGCACCGAAGATAATGCACATTGCCCATGCGTTTACCAATACCCCTTCCGTCACTGTCGCCAGCGGAATGGCACTTGTACCCGGCACGTTTCATACACGGGTCACTCCCTCATTACTGTTGCTGTTACTACTGGCGATGCCTTTGCTGCCTGGCCTTTACTGGCTGTGGTGTCGTTCGCGCCGCGCAGCGTTTCGTCGCACAGGAGATGCCTGGGCATGCGGCTACGGCTGGGAAAATGCGATGGCCCCGTCAGGCAATGGCGTGATGCAGCCGCTGCGTGTGGTCTTTTCTGCGCTATTTCGTCTACGACAACAGCTCGACCCTACGCTGAGGCTGAACAAAGGTCTCGCGCACATCACCGCCAGGGCTCAGAGCACAGAACCCTTTTGGGATGAGCGGGTGATCCGCCCCATCGTGAGCGCCACCCAACGGCTGGCCAAAGAAATACAGCATCTGCAAAGCGGCGACTTTCGTCTCTATTGCCTGTATGTGGTCGCCGCACTGGTTGTGCTGCTAATCGCTATTGCCGTCTAAGGAAATCACCATGAGACAAACTCTTTGCGACGGATATCTGATCATTTTTGCGTTAGCACAGGCCGTGATTCTGCTGGCGCTAACCCCGCTTTTTACGGGGATTTCCCGGCAGATACGCGCGCGTATGCACTCCCGTCGCGGACCGGGGATCTGGCAGGATTATCGCGATATCCACAAACTGTTTAAACGCCAGGAAGTTGCGCCGACATCTTCAGGTCTGATGTTCCGCCTGATGCCGTGGGTATTAATCAGCAGCATGCTGGTGCTGGCGATGGCCCTACCACTATTTATTACTGTTTCCCCTTTTACGGGCGGCGGCGATCTGATCACCCTTATCTATCTTCTTGCCCTGTTTCGTTTTTTCTTTGCTCTTTCCGGGCTGGATACCGGAAGTCCGTTTGCGGGTGTCGGTGCCAGTCGCGAGTTGACGCTCGGCATTCTGGTCGAACCCATGCTCATTCTCTCACTGCTGGTATTGGCGCTGATAGCGGATTCCACGCATATCGAGATGATCAGCAAGACGCTGGCGACGGGCTGGAACTCGCCGCTAACCACCGTACTGGCGTTACTGGCCTGTGGTTTTGCCTGCTTCATTGAGATGGGAAAAATTCCCTTTGATGTTGCTGAAGCAGAACAGGAATTACAGGAAGGCCCGCTGACCGAATATTCCGGTGCCGGGCTGGCGTTGGCGAAATGGGGGCTGGGGCTGAAACAGGTCGTGATGGCAGCACTGTTTGTGGCCCTGTTTCTGCCCTTTGGGCGCGCGCAAGAGCTTTCTCTCACCTGCCTGCTGACTTCACTTGTCGTTACGCTGCTCAAGGTTTTGCTGATTTTTGTTCTGGCCTCTATCGCAGAAAACACGCTGGCACGCGGGCGTTTTTTACTCATTCACCATGTGACCTGGCTTGGCTTCAGCCTTGCTGCGCTTGCCTGGGTCTTCTGGTTAACCGGTCTGTAAGGAGCACTGACGGAATATGGAAAATCTTGCTCTGACGACGTTATTGCTGCCTTTTATCGGCGCACTGGTCGTTTCGTTTTCGCCACAACGTCGGGCCGCCGAATGGGGGATTTTGTTCGCCGCGCTGACCACGCTGTGCATGTTGTCGCTGATCTCCGCGTTTTATCAGGCCGATAAAGTTGCCGTCACGTTGACGTTGGTCAACGTGGGGGATGTGGCGTTGTTTGGCCTGGTCATTGATCGCGTGAGTACGCTGATTCTGTTTGTGGTGGTGTTCCTCGGTTTGCTGGTCACGATCTACTCCACGGGTTATCTGACGGATAAAAATCGCGAACACCCGCATAACGGCACGAATCGTTATTACGCATTTTTGCTGGTTTTTATCGGCGCGATGGCGGGACTGGTACTCTCCTCGACGCTGCTCGGTCAGTTGTTGTTTTTTGAAATTACGGGCGGCTGCTCCTGGGCGTTGATCAGTTATTACCAGAGCGATAAAGCGCAACGTTCAGCACTAAAAGCGTTACTTATCACTCATATCGGTTCGCTGGGGTTGTATCTTGCCGCCGCCACGCTGTTTTTGCAGACCGGAACGTTTGCGCTTAGCGCGATGAGCGAGTTACACGGCGACGCACGTTATCTGGTTTATGGCGGCATCCTGTTTGCCGCGTGGGGAAAATCGGCCCAGCTACCGATGCAAGCGTGGCTACCGGATGCAATGGAAGCGCCAACACCGATCAGCGCCTATCTCCACGCCGCATCGATGGTGAAAGTGGGCGTTTACATTTTTGCCCGCGCCATTATCGACGGCGGCAATATCCCGCATGTGATTGGCGGCATTGGCATGGTCATGGCACTGGTCACCATTCTTTACGGCTTCCTGATGTATTTGCCGCAGCAGGATATGAAGCGGTTGCTGGCCTGGTCGACCATCACTCAACTTGGCTGGATGTTCTTCGGCTTGTCGCTCTCCATCTTCGGCTCGCGGCTGGCACTGGAGGGCAGCATCGCCTACATCGTCAACCACGCGTTCGCTAAAAGCCTGTTTTTCCTTGTAGCAGGTGCGCTGAGTTACAGCTGCGGCACGCGCTTGTTGCCGCGCCTGCGTGGCGTATTGCACACCCTGCCGTTGCCAGGCGTGGGTTTCTGCGTGGCCGCGCTGGCGATTACTGGCGTGCCGCCGTTCAACGGCTTCTTCAGTAAATTCCCACTGTTTGCTGCCGGTTTTTCGTTGTCAGTGGAGTACTGGATCCTGCTGCCCGCCATGATTCTGCTGATGATTGAATCGGTCGCCAGTTTCGCCTGGTTTATTCGCTGGTTTGGTCGCGTCGTGCCTGGCAAACCGAGCGAAGCCGTCGCCGCTGCCGCACCGCTGCCAGGATCAATGCGCCTGGTGTTGATTGTACTAATTGTGATGTCGCTGATTTCCAGCGTATTCGCCGCGACCTGGTTGCAGTAAGGAGATGATGAATGACCGGTTCTATGATCGTAAATAATCTGGCGGGACTGATGATGCTGACATCGCTGTTTGTGATTAGTGTCAAAAGCTATCGCCTGTCATGCGGATTTTACGCCTGCCAGTCGCTGGTGCTGGTGTCTATTTTCGCCACCCTCTCGTGCCTGTTCGCCGCAGAGCAACTGCTGATCTGGTCCGCCAGCGCCTTTATCACCAAAGTACTGATGGTACCGTTAATCATGATTTACGCTGCACGAAATATTCCCCAGAACCTCCCGGAAAAAGCGTTATTCGGTCCGGCAATGATGGCATTGCTCGCGGCATTAATTGTCCTGCTTTGCACATTTGTCGTTCAGCCCGTGAAGCTACCGATGGCTACCGGGCTGAAACCGGCGCTGGCGGTGGCGTTAGGTCATTTTCTGCTTGGCCTGCTGTGCATTGTCAGCCAGCGCAATATCCTGCGGCAAATTTTTGGTTACTGCCTGATGGAAAACGGCTCCCATCTGGTGCTGGCGCTTCTTGCCTGGCGTGCACCGGAACTGGTGGAAATTGGTATCGCTACCGACGCCATCTTCGCCGTCATTGTGATGGTGTTACTGGCAAGAAAAATATGGCGTACCCACGGCACGCTGGACGTGAACAACTTGACCGCGCTGAAGGGATAATGAGATGAGTTATTCTGTGATGTTCGCTTTACTCCTGCTCACGCCGCTGCTTTTTTCGCTGCTCTGTTTTGCCTGCCGGAAACGGGGATACTCTGCGACTCGCACGGTGACAGTACTACATAGCTTAGGGATCACACTGCTGCTGATTCTGGCACTGTGGGTGGTCCAAACTGCCGCTGATGCGGGAGAAATATTCGCTGCGGGACTGTGGCTTCATATTGATGGTCTGGGCGGTTTGTTCCTCGCCATTCTTGGTGTGATTGGCTTTCTCACCGGTGTTTACTCGATTGGCTACATGCGTCATGAAGTGGCTCACGGCGAGCTTTCACCCGTTACGCTGTGCGATTACTACGGTTTCTTCCATCTGTTTTTGTTCACCATGCTGCTGGTTGTTACCAGCAATAACCTGATTGTGATGTGGGCGGCAATCGAAGCCACCACCTTAAGCTCGGCGTTTCTGGTAGGCATTTACGGTCAGCGTTCATCTCTGGAAGCTGCATGGAAGTACATCATTATTTGTACTGTTGGTGTCGCTTTTGGTCTGTTCGGTACCGTGCTGGTATACGCCAACGCCGCCAGCGTTATGCCGCAGGCAGAAATGGCGATATTCTGGAGCGAGGTTCTTAAGCAATCGTCCTTGCTTGACCCAACATTAATGCTGTTGGCCTTTGTGTTTGTGCTAATTGGCTTTGGCACCAAAACCGGGCTATTTCCCATGCACGCCTGGCTGCCGGATGCTCACAGTGAAGCGCCGAGTCCGGTCAGCGCCCTGCTCTCCGCCGTATTGCTGAACTGCGCGCTGTTGGTGCTGATTCGCTATTACATCATTATTTGCCAGGCCATCGGCAGCGATTTCCCCAACCGGTTGTTGCTCATCTTCGGCATGTTGTCGGTTGCCGTGGCGGCATTTTTCATTCTGGTACAGCGGGACATTAAGCGTCTGCTGGCGTACTCCAGCGTGGAGAACATGGGACTGGTCGCGGTGGCGCTAGGCATTGGCGGGCCGCTGGGAATTTTTGCTGCGCTGCTGCACACCTTAAACCACAGTCTGGCAAAAACGCTGCTGTTCTGCGGTTCCGGCAATGTACTGCTCAAGTACGGCACGCGCGATCTCAACGTCGTCTGCGGAATGCTCAAAATCATGCCATTTACCGCCGTGCTGTTTGGCGGCGGTGCGCTGGCGCTGGCCGGGATGCCGCCCTTCAACATTTTTCTTAGCGAATTTATGACCGTTACCGCCGGACTGGCTCGTAATCACCTGTTGATTATCGTCCTGCTGTTATTGCTGTTAACGCTGGTGCTGGCGGGCCTGGTACGGATGGCTGCGCGGGTATTAATGGCGAAACCGCCGCAGGCCGTTAACCGGGGTGAACTTGGCTGGTTGACCACCTCGCCAATGGTGATTCTGCTGGTCATGATGCTGGCGATGGGAACGCATATTCCACAACCTGTCATCAGGATCCTGGCGGGCGCTTCCACTATAGTCCTCTCAGGGACGCACGACCTGCCTGCACAACGTAGCACCTGGCATGATTTTTTGCCTTCAGGCACCGCATCTGTTTCGGAGAAACACAGTGAACGTTAATTCATCGTCAAATCGTGGCGAAGCGATTCTCGCCGCCCTGAAAACGCAGTTCCCCGGCGCGGTGCTGGATGAAGAGCGACAAACGCCTGAACAGGTCACCATTACGGTGAAAATAAATCTGCTGCCTGACGTTGTACATTATCTTTATTATCAACATGATGGCTGGCTTCCGGTCCTGTTTGGCAACGACGAGCGGACACTTAACGGTCATTACGCGGTTTATTATGCCCTTTCAATGGAAGGGGCCGAAAAATGCTGGATCGTGGTGAAGGCACTGGTCGATGCCGACAGTCGGGAGTTTCCGTCAGTCACACCGCGCGTCCCTGCCGCGGTCTGGGGCGAGCGAGAAATTCGCGATATGTACGGGCTGATTCCGGTTGGCCTGCCGGATCAGCGTCGCCTGGTGTTGCCCGATGACTGGCCGGAAGATATGCATCCGCTGCGCAAAGACGCGATGGATTATCGACTGCGCCCTGAACCGACGACTGATACCGAAACGTATCCGTTTATCAACGAGGGCAACAGCGATGCGCGGGTGATCCCTGTTGGCCCGCTGCATATCACCTCCGATGAACCAGGTCACTTCCGCTTGTTTGTGGATGGCGAGCAAATTGTCGATGCTGATTACCGCCTGTTTTATGTCCATCGCGGCATGGAGAAACTGGCAGAAACGCGGATGGGCTACAACGAAGTGACCTTCTTGTCGGACCGCGTGTGCGGGATTTGCGGTTTTGCCCACAGTGTGGCCTATACCAACTCGGTTGAAAATGCACTGGGGATTGAGGTGCCACAACGAGCGCATACCATTCGTTCGATTCTGCTGGAAGTCGAACGGCTGCACAGTCATTTGCTCAATCTTGGCCTCTCCTGCCATTTTGTTGGTTTTGATACCGGTTTTATGCAATTTTTCCGCGTGCGGGAAAAGTCGATGACGATGGCGGAATTGCTGACCGGGTCGCGTAAAACCTACGGTCTGAATCTGATTGGTGGTGTTCGCCGCGATATTCTCAAAGAGCAACGTCTGCAAACGATGAAACTGGTGCGCGAGATGCGCGCCGACGTGTCGGAGCTGGTAGAGATGCTGCTTGCCACGCCGAATATGGAACAACGCACTCAGGGCATTGGCATTCTCGACCGACAAATCGCCCGTGATTATAGCCCCGTAGGGCCGCTGATCCGTGGCAGTGGTTTTGCCCGTGATTTGCGCTTTGATCACCCCTACGCCGACTACGGCAATATTCCAAAAACGCTGTTTACCTTTACCGGCGGCGATGTCTTCTCCCGCGTGATGGTCCGTGTCAAAGAGACGTTTGATTCGCTGGCAATGCTGGAATTTGCCCTCGACAACATGCCGGATACCCCACTGCTGACCGAAGGCTTTAGCTATAAACCTCACGCATTCGCGCTGGGCTTTGTTGAAGCGCCACGCGGTGAAGACGTGCACTGGAGCATGCTCGGTGATAACCAAAAATTGTTCCGCTGGCGCTGTCGTGCCGCCACCTACGCCAACTGGCCAGTGCTGCGTTACATGCTGCGCGGCAATACCGTTTCTGACGCACCGCTGATTATCGGTAGCCTTGATCCCTGCTACTCCTGTACCGACCGTGTGACGCTGGTTGATGTGCGCAAGCGCCAGTCAAAAACCGTGCCGTATAAAGAGATCGAACGCTACGGCATTGATCGTAACCGTTCGCCGCTGAAGTAAGGACAGAAAATGCTGAAGTTACTGAAAACTATTATGCGCGCCGGAACCGCGACGGTGAAATATCCCTTCGCGCCACTGGAGGTCAGCCCAGGCTTTCGCGGGAAACCGGACCTGATGCCCAGCCAATGTATTGCCTGCGGTGCCTGCGCCTGTGCTTGTCCGGCAAATGCGCTGACTATCCAGACCGACGACCAGCAAAATACGCGCACCTGGCAGCTCTATCTGGGGCGTTGTATTTACTGCGGACGTTGTGAAGAAGTGTGCCCGACCAGAGCCATTCAGCTTACCAATAACTTTGAACTGACCGTCACCAATAAAGCCGATCTCTATACCCGCGCGACGTTCCATCTACAACGTTGCAGCCGTTGCGAACGCCCGTTTGCCCCGCAAAAAACCGTCGCACTGGCTGCAGAACTGTTGGCACAGCAACAAAATGCACCACAAAACCGCGAAATGTTGTGGGCGCAAGCGAGCGTCTGCCCGGAATGCAAACAACGCGCGACGCTGATCAACGACGACACAGATGAACCCCGGGTGGCTAAGGAGCAGCTATGAGTCCAGTGCTTACGCAACATGTCAGCCAGCCCATCACGCTGGACGAACAAACGCAAAAGATGAAGCAGCATTTGTTACAGGATATCCGTCGCTCGGCCTACGTTTATCGCGTCGATTGCGGCGGCTGCAACGCCTGCGAAATCGAAATTTTTGCCGCCATCACACCAGTATTCGACGCAGAACGTTTTGGCATTAAGGTTGTTTCATCACCGCGTCACGCCGATATTTTGTTATTTACTGGCGCAGTCACCCGGGCGATGCGTATGCCTGCACTTCGGGCATATGAGTCTGCCCCCGATCATAAAATCTGTGTTTCCTACGGCGCGTGCGGTGTCGGCGGCGGTATTTTCCACGATCTCTACAGCGTCTGGGGCGGCAGCGACACCATTGTCCCCATTGATGTTTGGATCCCCGGCTGTCCGCCAACACCGGCCGCCACCATTCACGGTTTCGCCGTGGCGCTCGGTTTGCTACAACAGAAGATTCACGCGGTGGATTATCGCGATCCCACCGGGGTGACCATGCAACCGCTGTGGCCGCAGATCCCGCCATCACAGCGTATCGCCATTGAGCGAGAAGCGAGGCGGCTGGCGGGCTATCGTCAGGGGCGAGAAATTTGCGATCGGCTCCTGCGCCATTTAAGCGACGATCCTACAGGAAATCGGGTTAACACCTGGTTGCGCGAAGCCGACGATCCGCGTCTCAATAGTATCGTTCAGCAACTCTTTCGCGTTCTCCGGGGGTTACATGGCTGAGGAGTGCGGGGAAATTGTTTTCTGGACGCTGCGAAAAAAATTTATCGCCAGTAGCGACGAGATGCCGGAACACAGCTCCCAGGTAATGTATTACTCGTTGGCTATCGGTCATCACGTTGGCGTGATTGATTGTCTGAATGTCGCCTTCCGCTGCCCACAGACGGAATACGAAGATTGGCTTGCACAGGTCGAAGAGGAGCAAGCCCGACGTAAGATGCTGGGGGTGATGACCTTTGGTGAGATTGTTATTGACGCCAGCCACACCGCCCTGTTGACCAGGGCATTCGCGCCACTGGCAGATGACGCGACGTCTGTGTGGCAGGCGCGTAGCATTCAATTCATTCATCTGTTGGATGAAATTGTGCAGGAACCGGCCATCTATCTGATGGCCAGAAAAATTGCGTGAGAAGGATTTCTCATTAATAAGGACTGTTGATGGCTATGTCAGACGAGGCGATGTTTGCCCCGCCACAAGGAATAACAATTGAAGCGGTAAACGGAATGCTCGCGGAGCGGTTAGCGCAGAAACACGGCAAGGCGTCTTTATTACGCGCCTTCATCCCGCTGCCGCCGCCGTTCAGCCCGGTACAACTTATTGAACTGCATGTTCTCAAAAGCAACTTCTATTACCGCTACCATGATGATGGCAGCGATGTGACGGCAACAACAGAGTATCAGGGCGAGATGGTCGATTATTCGCGCCACGCCGTCCTTCTCGGCAGTAGTGGAATGGCGGAGCTACGCTTTATTCGCACCCACGGCAGTCGTTTTACTCCCCTGGATTGCACACTGTTTAACTGGCTGGCACACATAATCACTCCGGTTCTGCAATCATGGCTCAATGATGAAGAACAGCAGGTGGCGCTGCGTTTGCTGGAGAAAGATCGCGATCATCATCGGGTACTGGTGGATATCACTAATGCAGTGTTGTCACATCTTGATCTCGACGATCTGATCGCTGACGTCGCTCGTGAGATCCATCATTTTTTCGGTCTGGCTTCAGTCAGTATGGTACTGGGCGATCATCGAAAGAACGAGAAGTTCAGCCTGTGGTGCAGCGATCTTTCTGCCTCACATTGTGCGTGTCTGCCACGCTGTATGCCTGGCGAAAGTGTATTGCTGACACAAACGCTACAAACCCGACAACCGACCTTGACGCACCGTGCAGACGATCTGTTTCTCTGGCAACGCGACCCGTTATTACACTTACTTGCATCTAACGGCTGCGAATCTGCGCTCCTTATACCGCTCACCTTTGGCAACCATACACCGGGTGCATTGTTGCTGGCGCATACCTCTCCCACTCTCTTTAGTGAGGAAAACTGCCAGCTACTACAACATATTGCCGATCGCATCGCTATTGCCGTTGGCAATGCCGATGCCTGGCGTAGCATGACCGATTTGCAGGAAAGCTTACAGCAAGAAAATCACCAGCTTAGCGAGCAGCTCCTTTCGAATCTGGGCGTCGGTGACATTATCTACCAAAGCCAGGCAATGGAAGATTTACTCCAGCAGGTAGATATTGTGGCGAAGAGCGACAGTACGGTGTTGATTTGTGGTGAAACCGGAACCGGCAAAGAGGTGATCGCCAGGGCGATCCATCAACTGAGCCCGCGACGCGACAAGCCGCTGGTCAAAATCAACTGCGCCGCTATCCCCGCCAGTCTTCTGGAAAGTGAGTTATTCGGTCACGACAAAGGGGCATTTACTGGCGCGATTAACACTCATCGTGGTCGTTTTGAAATTGCCGATGGCGGCACGTTATTTCTCGATGAAATTGGCGATCTGCCGTTAGAACTTCAGCCCAAACTGCTACGCGTATTACAGGAGCGGGAAATTGAGCGTCTCGGTGGGAGTAGAACGATCCCGGTGAATGTCAGAGTCATTGCCGCCACCAACCGTGATTTGTGGCAAATGGTAGAAGATCGCCAGTTTCGCAGCGATCTCTTTTATCGACTTAACGTCTTTCCACTGGAATTGCCGCCGCTACGCGACCGTCCGGAAGATATCCCTCTTTTAGCAAAACATTTTACACAAAAAATGGCGCGCCATATGAATCGCACAATTGATGCCATTCCAACAGAAGCGCTACGCCAGTTGATGTCGTGGGACTGGCCGGGCAACGTGCGCGAGCTGGAAAACGTGATTGAGCGAGCGGTATTACTGACTCGCGGTAACAGTCTGAATTTACATCTTAATGTCCGCCAAAGCCGTTTACTGCCGACGTTAAATGAAAATTCGGCGCTTCGCAGTTCAATGGCGCAGTTACTGCACCCGACGACGCCAGAGAATGACGAAGAAGAACGTCAGCGCATTGTTCAGGTATTGCGAGAAACCAATGGCATTGTTGCCGGGCCCCGTGGCGCGGCGACGCGATTAGGGATGAAGCGCACCACGCTGCTATCACGAATGCAGCGGCTGGGGATCTCGGTTCGCGAGGTGTTGTAATCTGTTTTTGCAGGAGTATGCATGAGAAACAAACTCTCTTTCGACTTGCAGTTGAGCGCCAGAAAAGCGGCAATCGCTGAACGGATTGCCGCCCATAAAATTGTCCGCAGCAAAGTGTCGGTCTTTTTAATGGCGATGTCCGCAGGCGTGTTTATGGCGATCGGATTTACTTTTTACCTTACCGTTATCGCCGATGCCCCGTCTTCACAGGCATTAACCCATCTGGTGGGTGGCCTTTGCTTTACACTCGGCTTTATTTTGCTGGCGGTTTGCGGCACCAGCCTGTTCACCTCGTCGGTAATGACGGTGATGGCAAAAAGTCGGGGCGTTATTAGCTTGCGAACATGGCTGATTAATGCACTTCTGGTGGCCTGCGGTAATCTGGCAGGTATTGCCTGTTTCAGTTTGTTAATCTGGTTTTCCGGGCTGGTGATGAGTGAAAACGCGATGTGGGGAGTCGCGGTTTTACACTGCGCCGAGGGCAAAATGCATCATACATTTACTGAATCTGTCAGCCTCGGCATTATGTGCAATCTGATGGTTTGTCTGGCGCTGTGGATGAGTTATTGCGGACGTTCATTATGCGACAAAATCGTCGCCATGATTTTGCCCATCACCCTGTTTGTCGCCAGTGGCTTTGAGCACTGTATCGCCAATTTGTTTGTGATTCCGTTCGCCATTGCCATTCGCCATTTCGCCCCTACCTCCTTCTGGCAACTGGCGCACAGTAGCGCAGACAATTTTCAGGCACTGACGGTCAGCCATTTTATTACCGCCAATCTGCTCCCGGTGATGCTGGGTAATATTATCGGCGGTGCAGTGCTGGTGAGTATTTGTTATCGGGCTATTTATTTACGTCAGGAACCCTAAAAATCAGCCCGGCGAAACAGTTCGTCGGGCTGAAGATTAGTCTTGCGCGATTTGACCATCGGGCCAGGCGTGAATCACGGCTTTGATCAGCGTCGCCAATGGAATGGCGAAGAATACGCCCCAGAATCCCCACAAACCACCGAAGATCACTACTGATAAAATAATGACCAGCGGATGCAGGTTAACCGCTTCGGAGAACAACACAGGTACTAACAGGTTGCCGTCCAGCGCCTGAATGATCAGATACACCGCGAAGCAGCTCCAGAATTCCGTGCCAGCACCAAACTGGAATAGCGCCACGCCAACCACCGGAATGGTCACCACAAATGCACCAATGTACGGAATAAGTACCGAGAAGCCGACCAGCACCGCCAGCAGCAGCGAATAGTTCAGCCCGAAGAGTAAGAATCCCAGCCAGGTGGCGATCCCCACCACGATCATCTCCAGCACTTTGCCGCGGATATAGTTGGTGATTTGTTGATTCATCTCCTTCCATACCTGTCCTGCCAGTCCACGGTTACGTGGCAGCACCCGACGAACGGCGTTCAGCATCTGCTCTTTGTCTTTCAGCAGGAAGAAGACCATCAATGGTACCAGCACCAGATAGACGGCAATGGTCAGCAAACCGACCAGCGAGGCGAGGGAAATTTTCACCACCGAATCGCCCATGGTCAGCATCCGACTGCGCATATTTTCGGCCATTGCATCAATAATGCCCGCATCCATTAACGCCGGATAGCGGCGCGGCAACGTGGCGGCAAAGTCAGAAAGCTTATTGAGCATCCCCGGCATATCGCGAATTAAGTAGATGCCCTGCTGCCAGGCGATAGGCAGTACCACGAACGCCATCAATAGCAATATACCGACGAAAACCACCAATACAATCGACGTCGCCCAGCGGCGGGAGCAGCCAATAGATTGCAGGCGCACGGTTGGCCATTCCAGCAAATAGGCCAGCACAATAGCCACCAACAGCGGAGCAAGCAGGCCACTAAAGAAAAAAATAATGCCAAATCCGGCAACTAAAATAACCAGCAAGGCAATCGCTTCCGGGTCGCTAAAACGGCGGCGATACCATTGCATCAACATTTCGAGCATAAAGACCTTCCCTGAACCTCAAGAGCGGGATTGCGATCCGCGATTGTATCGAAATGTCACAAAAAAGACTTCGCTTTTTATGACGGATTCAGGAAACTGAAAAGTCATTTGAGTGGGCTAATCTTCGCCGTTACACTCAAAGGCGGCGCGGTGGGAACGATATTTCACAGTATCGGTCAAATGACTATCTTCAGAAATACAGGATAGAGGTTATGTTCAGGCAGTTGAAAAAAAACCTGGTTGCAACCCTCATTGCTGCTATGACCATTGGTCAGGTAGCCCCGGCGTTTGCCGACAGCGCAGACACCTTGCCGGATATGGGAACCTCCGCAGGAAGCACGCTTTCCATTGGCCAGGAAATGCAGATGGGCGACTATTATGTCCGCCAGCTACGCGGCAGCGCGCCGTTAATTAATGACCCGCTGTTAACGCAATATATTAATTCGCTGGGGATGCGTCTGGTTTCGCATGCCAATTCGGTTAAGACACCGTTTCATTTCTTTCTGATCAACAACGACGAAATTAACGCCTTTGCTTTCTTTGGCGGCAACGTGGTGCTGCACTCTGCCCTGTTCCGTTATTCCGATAACGAAAGTCAACTGGCTTCAGTTATGGCGCACGAAATCTCCCACGTCACCCAACGTCACCTGGCGCGAGCGATGGAAGATCAGCAGCGCAGCGCACCACTGACCTGGGTCGGGGCGTTAGGTTCTATTTTACTGGCGATGGCCAGTCCACAAGCAGGGATGGCGGCGCTAACCGGTACGCTGGCGGGAACGCGCCAGGGTATGATCAGTTTCACCCAGCAAAATGAACAGGAAGCGGACCGCATTGGTATTCAGGTGCTGCAACGCTCAGGATTCGATCCGCAGGCGATGCCAACCTTCCTCGAAAAATTGCTCGATCAGGCGCGTTACTCCTCGCGTCCGCCGGAAATTTTATTGACTCACCCGTTGCCGGAAAGTCGTCTGGCAGATGCCCGCAACCGTGCTAATCAGATGCGCCCGATGGTGGTGCAGTCGTCGGAGGATTTCTATCTGGCGAAAGCGCGCACACTGGGGATGTATAATTCCGGACGTAATCAGCTCACCAGTGATTTGCTGGATGAATGGGCGAAAGGAAACGTTCGTCAGCAACGAGCGGCGCAATATGGTCGTGCTTTACAGGCGATGGAAGCCAATAAATACGACGAAGCGCGTAAAACGCTGCAACCGTTACTGGCGGCAGAACCTGGCAACGCATGGTATCTCGATCTGGCTACCGATATCGATCTTGGGCAAAACAAAGCCAATGACGCTATCAATCGCCTGAAAAATGCCCGCGATTTGCGCACCAATCCGGTGTTGCAGCTCAACCTGGCGAACGCTTATCTGCAAGGGGGGCAACCACAGGAAGCGGCCAATATTCTGAATCGCTACACTTTTAACAATAAAGATGACAGCAACGGCTGGGATTTACTGGCACAGGCGGAAGCCGCACTAAATAACCGCGATCAGGAACTGGCTGCGCGAGCAGAAGGTTATGCGCTCGCCGGGCGACTCGATCAGGCCATTTCCTTGTTGAGTAGCGCCAGTTCTCAGGTGAAATTAGGCAGCCTGCAACAAGCGCGTTACGATGCGCGCATCGACCAGTTGCGCCAGCTGCAAGAACGCTTTAAGCCTTATACCAAGATGTAATTCGCATTAAAGGAAGAACAATGACCAAACAGGTAAAAATCTACCATAACCCACGCTGTTCAAAGAGCCGGGAAACGCTGAACCTGCTGAAAGAAAACGGCGTGGAGCCAGAAGTGGTGCTCTACCTTGAGACACCCGCCGATGCGGCAACGCTGCGCGATTTGCTGAAAATGCTGGGAATGAATAGCGCTCGTGAATTGATGCGCCAGAAAGAGGATCTTTATAAAGAACTGAACCTGGCTGACAGTTCGCTTAGCGAAGAGGCACTGATTCAGGCAATGGTGGATAATCCGAAGCTAATGGAGCGCCCGATTGTGGTCGCGAATGGCAAAGCGCGAATTGGTCGTCCACCGGAGCAGGTGCTGGAAATCGTGGGTTAATAAGTGCTCCATCGCTAGTTGAAGCACATTGCCGGATGCGACGCTTGCCGCGTCTTATCCGGCCGACGAATACTATGGGTGCATATCCGACAATAAACGTCTTGTCTACAGTTTCAGAATTTCTTTCACAAACGGAATGGTCAGCTTACGTTGCGCGGTAATCGACGCACGATCCAACTGATCCAACGTCATAAATAACGTGCGCATCTCTCTGTCGAGCCGCTTCAGCAAGAAACGCCCCACATCTTCCGGCAGTTCAAAACCACGCAAACGCGCGCGTAACTGTAGCGCCTGCAACTTATCTTCATCAGAAAGAGGCTGCAATTTGTAGATCTGCCCCCAGTCGAGTCGCGACGCGAGATCCGGTAATCCCAGATTCAACTGCCGCGGTGGACGATCGCCGGTGATTAACAACCGTGTTTTACCCGATTCCAGAATTCGATTGTAGAGATCGAAAATCGCCATCTCCCACAACTCATCGCCTGCAATACACTCAATGTTGTCGATACAGACCAGCGACAAATGCTCCATACCGTCGAGCACTTCCGGAACAAACCAGGTGCGTTTATCCAGCGGGACATAGCCCACCGCATCGCCACGCTGCGACAATTCCGCGCAAGCCGCGTGCAGCAGATGGCTGCGCCCCGCGCCTTCGCGTGCCCAGAGATAGATGTAACCGCTATGTTCCTGACGCAGCACGTTTTGCAGCGCGGCCAGTAAAGAGGAGTTATCCCCCGGCCAGAAACTTGCAAAGGTTTCGTCGTCAGGAAGATAAAGTGGCAAAGAGAGCTGTGCCGGTGTGTTCAGAGATACCTCAACCAGGATTTCACAAAATCGCGAGAAGTTTACCACAGAATCCCATGATGTTTGAACCGGGCAGCAACACTGCCCGGTCGGTACATTATTTGTCTGTTATATCCGCGTCTTCTGCGTCCAGCACCACTTCTTCAGGTCGCAGCACACTAATCAGTTTGAAGATCAAACTTAAGCCGATACCGACGATGGTCGCCAGCGCCATACCTTTCAGCTCCGCCGCGCCGATGTTTACCTTCGCGCCACTGACACCGATGATCAAAATCACGGAAGTCAGGATCAGGTTCTGTGCTTTGTTGTAATCCACTTTCGATTCGATCAAAACACGAATACCGGAAGCACCGATAACACCATAAAGCAGCAGCGAAACGCCGCCCATCACCGGCAATGGGATCATCTGGATAGCAGCAGCCAGTTTACCGACGCAGGAAAGCAGGATAGCGAAAATCGCCGCCCCGCCGATAACCCAGGTACTGTAAACACGGGTGATCGCCATCACGCCAATGTTTTCCCCGTAGGTGGTGTTTGGCGTGGAGCCAAAGAAGCCGGAGATCACGGTCGACAAGCCGTTAGCAAACATCGAACGGTGCAGACCTGGATCGCGCAGCAGATCTTTTTTGACGATATTAGCCGTTACTACCAGGTGCCCTACGTGTTCGGCAATAACCACTAACGCCGCTGGCAGAATAGTCAGAATGGCAAACCACTCGAAGCGCGGCGTATAGAGAGTTGGCAGCGCAAACCAGTGAGCATTAATAATCGGCGTGGTATCGACAATTCCCATTGCGAAAGAGAGCGCGTAGCCCACCAGCACGCCAATTAAAATCGGGATAATTGCCAGGAAACCACGAAACAGCACGGAACCTAAAACCGTGACTGCCAGCGTGGTAATGGAGATGATGATGGTTTTGGAGTCTGGCGTTTGCCCTTCAGCCGGGAGTAAACCTGCCATACCGGCAGCTACGCCCGCCAACTCCAGACCGATGACGGCAACGATTGCGCCCATTGCCGCAGGTGGAAACAGCACGTCCAGCCAGCCGGTCCCCGCTTTCTTCACGATAAAAGAAACCAGGCAGAACAGCACGCCGCACATAATAAAGCCGCCCAGCGCGACTTCATACCCTAACGGCAACAGTAACAATACCGGTGAAATAAAGGCAAAGCTGGAACCAAGATAAGCCGGGATTTTCCCTTTACAGATGAAGAGATACAGCAGCGTTCCTATACCGTTAAATAACAGTACAGTCGCCGGGTTAATATGAAATAAGACGGGCACCAGGACGGTTGCACCAAACATGGCGAACAAATGTTGCAAACTAAGCGGGATTGTCTGTAAAAGTGGCGGTCTTTCACTCACCCCGATAGCACGGCGCGTCATAGTATTATCCTCTGTATTATGTGTTATAGGCGCTTTACTCAAAAAAAAACCGACTCTTAAAGTCGGCTTTAATTATTTTTATTCTTTATTTCGTACCAAAGATTTTGTCACCGGCATCGCCGAGGCCCGGAATAATGTATCCGTGCTCGTTCAGTCCCTGGTCAATCGATGCAGTATACAGTTCGACGTCCGGGTGCGCTTTTTCCAGCGCTGCGATACCTTCTGGCGCAGCTACCAGCACCAGAACTTTGATGCTGCTGCAGCCCGCTTTTTTCAGCAGGTCGATGGTCGCGATAACGGAACCACCGGTTGCCAGCATTGGGTCAACGATCAGCGCCATACGCTCATCGATGTTAGAAACCAGTTTCTGGAAGTACGGTACCGGCTCCAGCGTTTCTTCATTACGGTACATACCGACGACGCTAATGCGCGCGCTCGGAACGTTTTCCAGCACACCGTCCATCATCCCCAGACCCGCACGCAGAATTGGCACAACGGTAATTTTCTTACCTTTGATCTGGTCGATTTCTACCGGGCCGTTCCAGCCTTCGATAGTTACTTTTTCCGTTTCGAGGTCGGCGGTCGCTTCGTAAGTCAGCAGGCTACCCACTTCGGAAGCGAGTTCGCGAAAGCGCTTGGTGCTGATATCTTGCTCACGCATCAGTCCCAGCTTGTGTTTGACGAGTGGGTGTTTGACTTCCACGATCTTCATACTCTTTCTCCTTTGAGGGGCAGCCACAAAAAAAATCGACGGATTATACCTCCTTTCTTCAAGGCGGCAATATTATTTTCGTTGATTTGAGTCAAAATGATAACGGTTTTAGATAAAGTTACTTTATATTCATGTGGTTATGAAAGAATATTATTCCATCCAAAAACTCTTCTTTGCCACAGTGCAGCTATTCTTTCGCCGCGCGCTTGGGAAAATGAAGTGCAAAAAGGTTGTGTAAAGCAGTCTCGCAAACGTTTGCTTTCCCTGTTAGAATTGCGCCGAATTTTATTTTTCTACCGCAAGTAACGCGTGGGGACCCAAGCAGTGACCGATAAAACCTCTCTTAGCTACAAAGATGCCGGTGTTGATATTGACGCGGGTAATGCTCTGGTTGGAAGAATCAAAGGCGTAGTGAAGAAAACGCGTCGTCCGGAAGTGATGGGCGGTCTGGGCGGCTTCGGTGCGCTGTGTGCATTGCCGCAAAAATATCGTGAACCCGTGCTGGTTTCCGGCACTGACGGCGTAGGTACCAAGCTGCGTCTGGCGATGGACTTAAAACGTCACGACACCATTGGTATCGATCTGGTCGCCATGTGTGTTAACGATCTGGTAGTACAAGGCGCAGAACCCCTCTTTTTCCTCGACTATTACGCAACCGGAAAACTGGATGTTGATACCGCTTCAGCGGTGATCAGCGGCATCGCTGAAGGTTGTCTGCAATCGGGCTGTTCGCTTGTGGGTGGCGAAACGGCAGAAATGCCGGGGATGTATCATGGTGAAGATTACGATGTCGCCGGATTCTGCGTTGGCGTGGTAGAAAAATCAGAAATCATCGACGGCTCTAAAGTCAGCGATGGCGATGTGCTGATTGCACTCGGCTCCAGCGGTCCGCACTCGAACGGCTATTCGCTGGTGCGCAAAATTCTTGAAGTCAGCGGTTGTGATCCGTTAACCACCGAACTTGATGGTAAGCCATTAGCCGATCATCTGCTGGCACCAACCCGCATTTACGTGAAGTCCGTGCTGGAGTTGATTGAAAAGGTCGATGTGCATGCTATTGCGCACCTGACCGGCGGCGGCTTCTGGGAAAACATTCCGCGCGTATTGCCAGATAATACCCAGGCAGTGATTGATGAATCTTCCTGGCAGTGGCCGGAAGTGTTCAACTGGCTGCAAACGGCAGGTAACGTTGAGCGCCATGAAATGTATCGCACCTTCAACTGCGGCGTCGGGATGATTATTGCCCTGCCTGCTCCGGAAGTGGACAAAGCCCTCGCCCTGCTCAATGCCAACGGTGAAAACGCGTGGAAAATCGGTATCATCAAAGCCTCTGATTCCGAACAACGCGTGGTTATCGAATAATGAATATTGTGGTGCTTATTTCCGGCAACGGAAGTAATTTGCAGGCAATTATTGACGCCTGCAAAACCAATAAAATTAAAGGCACCGTACGGGCAGTTTTCAGCAATAAGGCCGACGCGTTCGGCCTTGAACGCGCCCGCCAGGCGGGTATTGCAACGCATACGCTCATCGCCGGCGCGTTTGACAGTCGTGAAGCCTATGACCGGGAGTTGATTCATGAAATCGACATGTACGCACCCGATGTGGTCGTGCTGGCTGGTTTTATGCGCATTCTCAGCCCGGCGTTTGTCTCCCACTATGCCGGGCGTTTGCTGAACATTCACCCTTCTCTGCTGCCGAAATATCCCGGATTACACACCCATCGTCAGGCGCTGGAAAATGGCGATGAAGAGCACGGTACATCGGTGCATTTCGTCACCGATGAACTGGACGGTGGCCCGGTTATTTTACAGGCGAAAGTCCCGGTATTTGCTGGTGATACGGAGGATGACATCACCGCCCGCGTGCAAACCCAGGAACACGCTATTTATCCACTGGTGATTAGCTGGTTTGCCGATGGTCGTCTGAAAATGCACGAAAACGCCGCGTGGCTGGATGGTCAACGTCTGCCGCCGCAGGGCTACGCTGCCGACGAGTAATACCCCCGTAGTTAAAGCGCCAGCTCTGCCGCTGGCGTTTTTCAATTCACCTGTAAATCGCAAGCTCCAGCAGTTTTTTTCCCCCTTTTCTGGCATAGTTGGACATCTGCCAATATTGCTCGCCATAATATCCAGGCAGTGTCCCGTGAATAAAACGGAGTAAAAGTGGTAATGGGTCAGGAAAAGCTATACATCGAAAAAGAGCTCAGTTGGTTATCGTTCAATGAACGCGTGCTTCAGGAAGCGGCGGACAAATCTAACCCGCTGATTGAAAGGATGCGTTTCCTGGGGATCTATTCCAATAACCTTGATGAGTTCTATAAAGTCCGCTTCGCTGAACTGAAGCGACGCATCATTATTAGCGAAGAACAAGGTTCCAACTCTCATTCCCGCCATTTACTGGGCAAAATTCAGTCCCGGGTACTGAAAGCCGATCAGGAATTCGACGGCCTCTACAACGAGCTGTTGCTGGAGATGGCGCGCAACCAGATCTTCCTGATTAATGAACGCCAGCTCTCCGTCAATCAACAAAACTGGCTGCGTCATTATTTTAAGCAGTATCTGCGTCAGCACATTACGCCGATTTTAATCAATCCTGACACTGACTTAGTGCAGTTCCTGAAAGATGATTACACCTATCTGGCGGTGGAAATTATCCGTGGCGATACCATCCGTTACGCGCTGCTGGAGATCCCATCAGATAAAGTGCCGCGATTTGTGAATTTACCACCAGAAGCGCCGCGTCGACGCAAGCCGATGATTCTTCTGGATAACATTCTGCGTTACTGCCTTGATGATATTTTCAAAGGCTTCTTTGATTATGACGCGCTGAATGCCTATTCAATGAAGATGACCCGCGATGCCGAATACGATTTAGTGCATGAGATGGAAGCCAGCCTGATGGAGTTGATGTCTTCCAGTCTCAAGCAGCGTTTAACTGCTGAGCCGGTGCGTTTTGTTTATCAGCGCGATATGCCCAATGCGCTGGTTGAAGTGTTACGCGAAAAACTGACTATTTCCCGCTACGACTCCATCGTCCCCGGCGGTCGTTATCATAATTTTAAAGACTTTATTAATTTCCCCAACGTCGGCAAAGCCAATCTGGTGAACAAACCATTGCCGCGTTTACGCCATATTTGGTTCGATAAAGCCCAGTTCCGCAACGGTTTTGATGCCATTCGCGAACGTGATGTGCTGCTCTATTATCCTTATCACACTTTTGAGCATGTGCTGGAACTGCTGCGTCAGGCTTCGTTCGATCCGAGCGTACTGGCGATTAAGATTAACATTTACCGCGTGGCGAAAGATTCACGCATCATCGACTCGATGATCCACGCCGCGCACAACGGTAAAAAGGTGACCGTGGTGGTTGAGCTACAGGCGCGTTTTGACGAAGAAGCCAATATTCACTGGGCGAAGCGCCTGACCGAAGCAGGCGTGCACGTTATCTTCTCTGCGCCGGGGCTCAAAATTCACGCCAAGCTGTTCCTGATTTCACGTAAAGAAAACGGTGAAGTGGTGCGTTACGCGCACATCGGGACCGGGAACTTTAACGAAAAAACCGCGCGGCTTTATACTGACTATTCGTTGCTGACCGCTGATGCGCGCATCACCAACGAAGTACGGCGGGTGTTCAACTTTATTGAAAACCCATACCGTCCGGTGACATTTGATTATTTAATGGTGTCGCCGCAAAACTCCCGCCGCCTGTTGTATGAAATGGTGGACCGCGAAATCGCCAACGCGCAGCAGGGGCTGCCCAGCGGTATCACCCTGAAGCTAAATAACCTTGTCGATAAAGGTCTGGTCGACCGTCTGTATGCGGCTTCCAGCTCCGGCGTGCCGGTGAATCTGCTGGTTCGTGGAATGTGTTCGCTGATCCCTAATCTGGAAGGCATTAGTGATAACATCCGTGCTATCAGTATTGTTGACCGTTACCTTGAACATGACCGGGTTTATATTTTTGAAAATGGCGGCGATAAAAAGGTTTATCTTTCTTCCGCCGACTGGATGACGCGCAATATTGATTATCGTATTGAAGTAGCGACGCCACTACTCGATCCACGCCTGAAGCAGCGAGTACTGGACATCATCGACATTTTATTCAGCGATACGGTCAAAGCGCGTTATATCGATAAAGAACTTAGTAATCGCTACGTTCCCCGCGGTAACCGCCGCAAAGTGCGGGCGCAGTTGGCGATTTACGATTACATCAAATCCCTCGAACAACCTGAATAACCCTATGCCAATACACGACAAATCCCCTCGTCCGCAGGAGTTTGCTGCGGTCGATCTTGGTTCAAACAGTTTCCACATGGTTATTGCCCGTGTGGTGGATGGCGCTATGCAGATTATTGGTCGCCTGAAACAGCGGGTCCATCTGGCAGACGGTCTGGGGCCAGATAATATGTTGAGTGAAGAGGCAATCACACGCGGATTGAACTGCCTATCGTTGTTTGCTGAACGCCTGCAGGGATTTTCGCCTGCCAGCGTTTGTATTGTTGGCACCCATACGCTGCGTCAGGCGTTGAATGCTACTGACTTTTTGAAACGCGCGGAAAAGGTCATTCCCTACCCGATTGAAATTATTTCCGGTAATGAAGAAGCCCGTCTGATTTTCATGGGCGTGGAACATACCCAGCCGGAAAAAGGTCGCAAACTGGTTATTGATATTGGCGGCGGATCTACGGAACTGGTGATTGGTGAAAATTTCGAACCGATTCTCGTTGAAAGCCGCCGGATGGGTTGTGTCAGCTTTGCCCAACTCTATTTCCCGGGCGGGGTCATCAATAAAGAGAATTTTCAGCGCGCTCGCATGGCAGCAGCACAAAAACTGGAAACTTTAACCTGGCAATTCCGTATTCAGGGCTGGAACGTGGCAATGGGCGCTTCCGGTACCATAAAAGCCGCCCATGAAGTGTTAATGGAAATGGGCGAGAAAGACGGGATAATTACCCCGGAACGTCTGGAAAAACTGGTAAAAGAAGTTTTACGTCACCGTAATTTCGCATCGCTGAGTTTACCGGGTCTTTCCGAAGAACGGAAAACAGTCTTCGTTCCTGGACTGGCGATTTTATGCGGTGTGTTTGATGCTTTAGCCATCCGTGAACTGCGCCTTTCTGACGGGGCGTTACGCGAAGGCGTATTGTATGAAATGGAAGGACGTTTCCGTCATCAGGATGTGCGTAGTCGCACCGCCAGTAGTCTCGCTAACCAGTATCACATCGACAGTGAACAGGCCCGACGGGTGCTGGATACCACTATGCAAATGTACGAACAGTGGCGGGAGCAGCAACCGAAGCTGGCGCATCCGCAACTGGAAGCGCTACTGCGATGGGCCGCCATGCTGCATGAGGTCGGGTTGAATATCAACCACAGCGGTTTGCATCGCCACTCCGCTTATATTCTGCAAAACAGCGACTTGCCGGGTTTTAATCAGGAACAGCAGTTGATGATGGCGACGCTGGTGCGCTATCACCGTAAAGCGATTAAGCTCGACGATCTGCCGCGCTTTACCTTGTTTAAGAAGAAACAGTTCCTGCCACTGATTCAGCTATTGCGCCTTGGCGTCTTGCTCAACAATCAACGTCAGGCAACCACCACACCGCCAACATTAACGCTGATTACCGATGACAGTCACTGGACATTGCGTTTTCCGCATGACTGGTTTAGTCAGAATGCACTGGTACTGCTTGATCTGGAAAAGGAGCAAGAATACTGGGAAGGCGTGGCTGGCTGGCGATTGAAAATTGAAGAAGAAAGTACACCAGAAATCGCCGCTTAATGCTTTGCGGGCCGACAAGAAATGTCGGCCCTCGCTGTTCAGGCACTTTCGCGAATGGGTTCGATTTCATTCAGCGTATCAATTAACGGTTGCGGCTTACCAATAAGATAACCCTGCATATAATCTATCCCTAAAGAAAGCACCGCCTCGCGGATCTCTTCGTTTTCAACGTACTCTGCCACTACCAGCATTTTCTTCATTCGCGCCAGGTGACAAATCGACGCCACTATCTGGTAATCCAGACTATTTGACACAATATTGCGGATAAAACTGCCGTCAATTTTAAGGAGATCGGCATTCACATTTTTAAGCCGCGCATAGCTGGCGTAGCCGGTGCCGAAATCATCAATCGCAATCTGGCAGCCTAATTCCTGAAGATGCTGCAAGGTGATTTGCGCCTGCTTAACATTGGTCAGAGCATTACTTTCGGTGACTTCAAAAATAAGTTGCCACGCTTCAATTTGATATTTAGCCAGCAGTTGACTGACTTCAACGGGAAAACGAGCCTGACATACCGAGGTTGGCGACAGATTAATCGCAAAACGGTGAGCGGGCATCTTCGCTCTGTTTTCAGCCATAAATTGCAGCGTATGCTCAATGACCCACATGTCGATACTCGACGATAAACCAAATTCGTGCGCGACCGGCAAGAAGCTGTCGGGGCTGATCAGTTCATCATTATCACCTTTCATGCGCAGAAGGATCTCATGGTAGACATCACCACGCATACCGTTAATCGGCTGGGCCATCAGGAAAAAATGGTTGTGTTCCAGCGCCTGCTGTAGCCGATTCATCATCGCGACTTTATCTTTCAATTCGCGTTGCAAATACATTGCCCCGCGACGCTGCATATTTTCCGGGGCGTTGGTCACGATGGAAAGTTCGGCGACCGTATTTAGCTCTCCCAGCAGTAAGTAGATATGATTCACTGGCGAGCGCACATAGCAGTAACTGACGCCAATCTGCGGTTGCATCGGCATTCCATCCCAAAAGAAACGAAATTGCTTGAGATGGCTATCCAGTGCGGTAATGCGCTCCTGGTGCGCTTCTGTATTCAGTCGCAGCGCGAGATCGTTACCCGAAAGCTGATAAACATCTTCACCCGGTTCCAGCAATGGTGACAGCCAGTGAGAAAGTTTTTGCTTGTATTGAATCCGTAGCATGATGCCATAGTTCTTAACCAGCATTTCCATGCCGGGGATGCGTAAATAACAAAGCGCAGACCAAGGGGCATCACGCAACGCGCGATTCAGGGCGCGAACATTTGGCAAATGAACCACCGGGTCCACATACGCAAGCCGCTGAATGCGTCTGACTACCGCTCGCTGACGGGTTGCCAGTACAGCCATATAATTGACAATAAAAGAGAATACCAGATAACTGGAGGAGGTTATGGTCAGCTGCGTGGTATAGCCAGGATAAATGGGAATGTAATTTTGATAGCTGTGGATGCTGATCATCAGCACGACCGCCCAGAGCAGCGAAATCAGCTTATAACCATAGCGCATCGCTCCCCACATCATCAGGGGCAGCAATAATGACAAGGTATAATTGGTGCTAAAAATTGTGCTTTTTTCATTTAACGGCATGCACAACAGCAGCAACAACGCACCTAATGCCAGTAGCCAGAGCGCGAACTCTTTTTTGGTAACTTTGGCATCAACCTGCTGTTTTAATTGCGAATAATAGCTACGTAAATAAAACGGATTTCGCACCACCCGAATGATGAAATAGCACAGCGGGACACCAATCAGATTACCTACCAGCAAGGCCTGATAATTGATTAAGGTCCCGAGGTTAAAGGGCATGACGCCGACCAGATTTTCTCTGCTCGCCAGTAATCCAACAAACGCAGCAAATTGGAAAAGTATTAGAAACAGCGTTGCAGGAAATACAATCTGCCAGAATATACGCTGGGCAATTAAACGGGTATCACCATGTGAAACGTTGTTACGCCGGGGAGTAAAGACCCTGTAACCGCCCCAACAGAGAATGATAATGATAATAAAATTAGCTGTTAATGAGAGCGTTTCGTAAATACCCAGCTCTGCATATTTGCGAACAAAAATCCCTAAAGCGATACCTGGCAATGCCGCCCAGCTGAAAAACATCATCATGCTGATCATCAGTGCCAAAGGCAGGTAAAAGAGAAAAACCTCACCGGAAGAAATATGCGCGAAAGTATTAATATGGGCGAAAACGGGCAAGATGAAAGAAGGCAGGAACAGCGGAAGCCCCCACCATTTATCACGTATTTTTATATAAGTTGCATTCAGTTTCATAGATGCTCAGCAGAATCCCCCACATCCTGAAGGAGGTGTATTCAGACAGGCATCCCACCTGACTTCGAATGATGATTATTCATCACTATAGAGAGCATTGATTCTAAGTGTCATATGAAAGTTCCAATTGATATATATCAAACAAAATAACCCTGATTAATGAATTATTACGTTTATCATGTTAATTCATCATTATTACATCATCACTGTAAATAATTAAATTAACTTCCATAACATTAAAATATGTATCCACTGACGCTTTTTTACATAATGAAGAATTGACCATTTTGTCCTGGTGTGCCTTAATGTAAGTACCGTCCACGATGTGGGACATACTTCAAGGAACCTTTTGTGAGTCAGGCAACCAGTATGCGAAAACGACACCGATTTAACAGTCGCATGACCCGTATCGTACTGCTCATCAGCTTTATCTTCTTCTTTGGCCGCTTTATCTACTCGTCCGTCGGTGCCTGGCAGCACCATCAGAGCAAAAAAGAAGCTCAACAATCCACACTCTCCGTCGAATCACCGGTACAACGTTAGCGGTTACCTTCTCCACCTTCACTGAACATAACGGCACCTCGCTGTCGGATGCAGTTGCTCTTTGAGATTATCAAAGCGGCAGATATTCTTTCATCTTAAATTTTACGTCTTTGTCCTGACTGATGTTTATCCTGTTTGGCTGCGAAATAAATATAAAATTAATACATATGTTTTAATGATGTATTTTTATAAATTATTTTCCACATGAATTTTAATAAATTTAATCTATTCCTTTATACGCAATACATTTACTTTCCTCTTTTGATGATCTTAAATGTCTTATTTTTCGTAATGTGTATAACAAGGAATAGTGATGAAATTTAAAAAATGTCTTCTGCCTGTGGCAATGTTAGCGTCATTCACTCTGGCAGGATGCCAGTCAAATGCTGATGATCATGCCGCCGATGTTTATCAAACCGATCAACTGAATACCAAACAAGAAACTAAAACCGTTAATATTATTTCCATTCTTCCCGCAAAAGTTGCCGTAGACAACTCCCAAAATAAACGAAACGCACAAGCCTTCGGCGCGCTTATTGGTGCAGTCGCTGGCGGTGTTATCGGCCACAACGTGGGGTCTGGCAGCAATTCCGGAACGACGGCAGGTGCAGTTGGCGGCGGAGCTGTTGGCGCGGCAGCAGGTTCTATGGTGAATGATAAAACCTTAGTGGAAGGTGTTTCTCTAACGTATAAGGAAGGCACCAAAGTGTATACCTCCACCCAGGTGGGTAAAGAGTGCCAGTTTACGACAGGTTTAGCCGTTGTTATTACCACGACGTATAACGAAACGCGTATTCAGCCAAATACCAAATGTCCTGAAAAGAGCTAATAATCAGGAGGAGTCATGAAGAAAGTTTTTCTTTGCGCCATCTTAGCCTCCTTAAGCTATCCGGCTATCGCCTCATCATTGCAGGATCAACTCTCTGCTGTCGCAGAAGCGGAACAGCAAGGTAAAAACGAAGAGCAAAGGCAGCATGACGAATGGGTCGCGGAGCGCAACAGGGAAATCCAGCAAGAGAAGCAACGTCGCGCAAACGCCCAGGCCGCGGCTAATAAAAGAGCGGCAACGGCAGCGGCGAATAAGAAAGCTCGTCAGGATAAACTGGACGCCGAAGCCACTGCGGACAAGAAACGCGATCAAAGTTATGAAGATGAGCTACGCAGCTTAGAGATTCAGAAACAAAAACTGGCGCTGGCGAAAGAAGAAGCCCGCGTTAAGCGAGAAAACGAATTTATCGATCAGGAACTGAAGCACAAAGCTGCGCAAACCGATGTGGTGCAATCTGAAGCTGACGCAAACAGGAATATGACTGAAGGCGGTCGCGATCTGATGAAAAGCGTGGGCAAAGCAGAAGAAAACAAATCGGACAGCTGGTTTAACTAAGCGATGTCAGTAACTTCAATCCTATGATTCGTGAGTATAATAAATATCCTCCGGCATAGCCGGAGGTTTTTCAAATGCGCCTGTAAGGCTCT
>ERZ1026901.343-NODE-343-length-40151-cov-23.711617_pt1 | contig 40151 bp, 33 predicted proteins | sample MGYA00380179_ERZ1026901 | MGnify/ENA primary metagenome ERZ1026901 (study PRJEB33269, sample SAMEA4719815) | human gut metagenome | biome: human-associated habitat; feature: organic feature; material: feces | place: Cameroon | collected 2013-10 ... | reverse complement strand
GCAGTTGGTAGCGCACTACGTTCGGGACGTAGGGGTCGGGCGTTCGAGTCGCCTCATCCCGACCTTATAAAACGAAGCAGCTCTCATGAGTTGCTTCGTTTTTTATTCCCCGACCTCAAGACGAGAAGAATTTGGGATCACGCGACGAAACAGAATTCTTGGATCAAACAATGGATTAGGCTTGGGGTGACTTGACCAACTATTCCTCGGAATCTCTGACAAGCCACCCTCCCCATCTATTCTCTAACGAGTCGTAGCTCCTGCTTCAAGGCTGAAAGACTCAAGCATCTTCTTCCAAGGCCTTGCCTTTGCCTTGCGAGCCTTTTCCGCCGCTTCCTCCTGAGCCAAACGCTCCTCCAAGGCTGCCATGAATCGGTGATATTCCACCTGGGTGATATCCACCTTGCCATAGCACCTCACCTCGGGATGACGCTCCTTGTAGGCCGTCCGCACCATCTCGTGGGTAACTATGTTAGAAAGCGGAATGTGATACTGACGGATTATGGGCAATAGATACTCGATGCCGCTCTCCACCTGCTCTTCCGTCAATGGCGCCCGCAAAGTATTACCTTGAAACTCGACACCGACAGTGAAGTAATTGCACGACTCTCGCCCATGGAGACAAGACAGACCGGCATGGAAGGTGACGGCGGTAGGGGGACAGAGAATATAGCGCGTGCCGTCGGTGTCTATGACGCAATGCGCGCCGACCCCTCGTCGCTTGTCTGTCAGCGTCATCAAAGACCGCAGCACGGTAGGTACAGCGGTATGGTGCAGGACTATGCCCTGAAGTTCATTGATGGTGTCGGCCGCTATATTAGGTGTGGGCCAACTCACCTCGGCATACTTGTCCTCCTCGCGCTGCGCTTGGGCCGCAAGCGAGAAGAGGAGAAGGAATAATACAAAAAAACGACTCATTATCTATATATAGTTGGGGTGGCAATACATGGAAAACCGGATGGAATCGTCATTCCATCCGGGTATTAACCGTAAACCGCTTTCTATGGGGTAGAAAGCTAAATATCTATGAAAAAGATATCTCTAACTGGGGACTATGCCTTCCAAAGTCCGTGGAGGTTGCAATACTCGCGTGCCTCCACCTCCGTGGCATCAGTCTTAAACTCAGCCACGGGCTTATCCTGCGGGGTAAGATTGTGACGAAGCACTCCCGTCGGGGTCACGAGCTCTATCCACTGGATATAGTGAGCATCCGTCATAGGGTGCTCCACAGAGCCCACCGTGACACGATAGCCACCTTCGATTTTCTCTACCACAGGCACATGCTTTTCCTTCGCACCGTCGGTCGTATTCTCTCGCAACAGCTTCATCGGCTCGTCACAGCACATGGGCGTACCCTCGGCATCCTGCAAAACCTCGACCATCAGCCCGCTTTTCTCACATTTATAAATCTCATTTTTCTTTGCCATAATGTTTTTGCTTTAAATGTTCATAAGGAATCAAGATTCCATGCTGCAAATATAGCTTTTCTTTTTGAATCTCACAAGTGATTTATACGCAAATAAACCTTTTTTATTACCATTTAGCCTATCATCTGCCTTTAAAAGAGGAAATCGCTGCCATCTCAGAATCGCATTGAGTCTCACCCTCACACGACACAAGCCGTGTAACATACCTGAACATACCTGTTATTTTGTCAAAATCCAAACAAATCTCGATTAACCATTCTTAGCACTGTTTTTTCGCTATTCCCACAATAAGTCTATACCTTTGCATTTACTTTCCAAAACGGGGAGTAGTTCTTTTACTTTTTGAATAAGTATCAAGAGACAGCTTAGATGCTGAACCAACCGAGCAGACATAGCCACGGTGGTAAAAACGATACGAGTTTAAGGATTCAGTAATAATCATTAAATTAAAAAGTTATGTCACAAGTAACAAAAACTTTTACGGAACATCCACAAAACAGCATTATCCTAATGAATGGTGCTGTACTTGAGTGCTTTCCAAAAGAATCACTTATCAACGTACACTAACGCCGTTGAATAAGCAAATAAAAGATCTAGTGTTTAAGGTTAGCAAGAAAAAACATGAGCTCATCAATCAATTTCTTCCAAAAGGTATAAGTTACAACGAGATGGAAAGATATATGAATAAAAAGAATGAAATTTAAATATTAAGCAATGATTGAAAAAGTGAATCCGTGCCATCCGGACAAGGTGGCAGACCGTATCGCAGGGGCTATTGTGGACCTTGCCTACTCCAAGGTGGAGAACCCGAAGATCGCCGTCGAGGTGTTGCTCGGCCATGGCGTAGCAAACATCATCATCGAGAGCAGTGTGGACATCTCGCAGACTGAGACAGAGGCCATCGTCAGCCGCATCACCAAGCGCGAGGACCTGAAGGCCTCGCTTGTCATGGTGGCGCAAGACCCTATCCTCGCCCACAATCAAGACGACGAAATCCGTTGTGGTGACAATGGCATTTTCAAGGGCGTGCCACTGACTGACGAGGAGAGGCTGCTCAGCAAGATAGCCCACGACATTTACGAGCGCTACCCTTCCGACGGCAAATACATCTTGGGCAATGGCAAACTGATCATCTGCCAAAGCAATGCAAAGACAGAAGATTTGAAAACACTCTACCCCGCCGCCATCATCAACCCTTTGGGAGACTGGAGCGGTGGCACTGACGTGGACGCTGGTGCGACCAACCGCAAACTGGGTTCGGACATGGCACAGTCAGTCTCAGGCGGTGGCGTGCAAGGCAAGGACCTATCAAAGGCCGATGTCTCGGTGAACATTTACGCCTTCTTGAAAGCCCAGCAGACAAAACAAAACGTAGAACTATTTTGTGCTATCGGCGACACAGAGATCGACGGAAGACCATACGCCGAGATTGTTGAGATAGCACGTCAATACATCAAGCAAGTCGGCGGCTTCGAGAAGTTTGCCGAATGGGGATTGTTCTAACAAGCAGCACAAGCACGACGCTATCAATCGTATCTGGAGTAGTTTATAACTGTCATGGGATCTCTTCTGGGGGAAGTTACAAACTACTCTTGCTTTCATATAACAGTTTTGTTTGCTTCTGTCTATAGTTTCACTGGACGCCCTATCCAAACTATCTTTCCGCTCCAAGCAACACTCATCCACAAGGTATAAGTCGCTACGGCAATGCAGGTCAGCAACGCCACACCGACAACGTATCAAACCTTCAAAAAACAAGAAAGCGGCTGATACTCGAAAGTATCAGCCGCTTCCTTGGTACCCAGACCCGGGCTCGAACCGGGATGGATTGCTCCACTGGTGTTTGAGACCAGCGCGTCTACCTATTCCGCCATCTGGGCTTAATGCGGGTGCAAAGGTACGAAGTTAATTTGAAGAAAACAAATTTTTCTTTGATTATTCTTAAATATTTTGCTCATGTGCAGATTAATTAGTACTTTCGTGTGCTCAACAGAAACCTTGAACAAATGATGGGAACACCTAACCACAACTACTGTATCATACTCGCCGGAGGACGCGGGCTGCGCCTTTGGCCCTCCAGTCGCGAAGACAAGCCGAAACAATTCCTTGACTTTTTCGGTACGGGCCGCACGCTGCTTCAGCAGACCTACGACCGGTTTGTGCAGATCCTGCCCCAAGACCACATTTTCATCACGACCAACGACCACTATGCCACCTTCGTCCGCGAGCAGCTCCCAGACGTCGGCAACGACCAGCTCATCATAGAGCCCGTGCAGAGAAACACCGCGCCGAGCGTAGCCTGGGCTATCCACCGCATCTTGCGTCTCGACGAAGAAGCCTCCGTCGCCATCACACCTGCCGACCAGATTATCCTCAACGAGGCAGCCTTCAAAGACTGCATCCTCGAAAAACTGGAATTCACCGCCCAGAACGACGTACTGATGCCCCTCGGCATCAGTCCCACGCGCCCCGAACCCGGCTACGGCTACATCCAGACGGGCGAGGCAACGAGCTACGCCGATATATATAAGGTGAAGGCCTTCACGGAGAAACCCGACCGCGAGTTTGCCCAGCTGTTTATGGAGAGCGGCGAATGGCTATGGAATACTGGTCTGTTTCTCGCCAATGCACGCTACCTGCGCACCACCATGGAGCAGTATATGCCCTCCGTGCTGCGCCACCTCGACGAGATCTATCCCCACTGGACAATAGATGAGGAAAACGCCTATATGCAAGAACATTTCCGATCATACCCCAACCTGTCAATCGACTACGGCATCCTGGAGAAAAGCGAGCACGTCTGCGTGGCCCGCTGTCAATTTGGCTGGGCCGACGTAGGTACCTGGCACGGCATCTACGAGGCGCGGGAGAAGGACGCAGAAGGCAATGTCGTCATCGATTCCAAGGTGCTCTTCGACGATTCGCGAGACAATGTCGTAAAACTCTCGAAGGGCAAGTTGGCCGTCCTCGGTGGTCTTGAGGGATTTATCGTGGCCGAAAAGGGCAACGTGCTGCTCGTCTGCAAGAAGGAAGACTCCTCGGCACTGGTGCGCAAATACGTCAACGAGATAGCCATCCGCACAGGCGAGGAGTATCTCTGACCCCTATCATCCACCAGACTGTCCACCGCTACATCCTATGTATTTCCACCCGTTAGACACTCAGCTGTCAGCCCCAAGGCGGATGAACGACCCGTTCCACTACACCCCGGACCCGCTATGTCTCCTCGCCGCAGAAGTCGTCCAGCGCCAGTTGCCCGCCCACCCTGCCGAAGGCAAAATGGTAGGCGTACTGCTCGTGGAGCATGAGGGCCAGTTGGGCTACCTCCAGGCCTTCTCTGGTCAGACCGACTGGGCGCTCCCTTTGGACGAGTTTGTCCCTCCCGTCTTCGACTACCTCCGCCCCGACGGCTACTTCAAGCGACGCGAGGAGGAAATCGTACAGGTCAGCCATCGGCTTGCCACTCTACTGGCCAATCCTCGCTACCAGCACCTACTGCAAGAGCGGACGAGACTGGAGCGCGACTACGAGACGACGCTCGCCGACCTGCGCGCAAGGGCCAACGTAGCCAAAGCCCTCCGCGACCAGCGGCGCAAAGAGGCCCACATCTCGGAGCAAGAACGGGAAGCGATGATACGCGAAAGCCAGTTTCGCAAAGGACAGATACGACGACTGAAGGCGCACCACCACGAGATGCTACGACAGCTGGAGGCCGACCTACGCTATTTCGATCGGGAGCGGGATCACCTGAGTGTAAACCGCAAACGGATGAGCGAAGAACTGCAAGCATGGCTCTTCGCACAGTTTAGGATGCGCAACGCCCGAGGAGAAGAAAAAGACCTGCTCGCCATCTTCGACGCATGGCACGCCACCCACCTCTCACCCAAGGCACAGCGGCGTGTGGAACGCTGCCCTTCGGGAGCAGGCGAATGCTGCGAACCCAAACTCCTGCAGTATGCCTACCTCCACCAGATGCACCCACGGAGTATCGCCATGTTCTGGTGGGGTCCTTCCCCCAAAGAAGAGGTGCGCCATCACGGCCAGTATTACCCCGCCTGCCAACTGCGCTGCCGCCCCATCCTCACATGGATGATGCAAGGACTGGACGCGGAGGTGAAACCCATCATCTCCCACCCCTCCCTCCAGTTGCGCGTGCTCTATGAGGACGACCAACTGGCCGTCATCGAAAAGCCCTCTGGCCTCCTCTCCGTGCCTGGCAAGGGCGATGATCCCTCCGTCATCTCCCTACTCTCCGACCGCTGGAAAGGCAAAGAGGGTCCCTACTCTGTCCACCGCCTGGACTGCTTCACCAGCGGACTGATGGTCGTAGCACGAACCCTGGAAGCTCAGAAGGACCTGCAAGCACAGTTTGCCCACCGCACGACCCACAAGGAATATACCGCCCTCTGCCAATACACCGAGGATCTCTACGCGGGGAAGAAAGGAGAAATCAGTCTGCCCCTGGCCCCCGACTACCTCGACCTGCCACGGATGCGCGTTGATCTCGCCCAAGGCAAACCCGCCCACACGCTCTACGAAGTGCTGCGTATCGTCACCATCGACGATGGCAGCCGCGCCGTCCTGCTGCGCCTCACCCCCACCACAGGACGCACCCACCAGCTCCGCGTCCACTGCGCCCATGCCGACGGGCTCCACGCCCCCATCATCGGCGACCCCCTCTACGGTCTGCCCGGACGCCGTCTTTGTCTCCACGCCACAATCCTGGAGTTTGACCACCCCACCCTCCACCGCCGCATGCGCTTCCACAGCGACGTGCCGGCCTTCCCGTAGTCCGCGCCCTTCGTACGAATGGGGCCTCTTGTCAGCATCGGCAATGTGTATCACTCCATTTTCAGGCCGAGACAAATATTTCCCCACCTTTTGTGTGCATTTTTCCACGGGAATTATGTACCTTTGCAGCACACTAACAACAATGAGCCGAAACCTTATAAAATAAATAAAAATGCTGGAAAAGGAAAGACGCGAAGCTATCATACGCCTCATGAACGAGCAGGTAGTGCCCGCCGTGGGTTGTACCGAGCCGATGGCCGTTGCCCTCTGTGTGGCACGCGCCACGGAACTGTTGGGTCAGAGACCCGAGAAGATCAACGTATTGCTCTCGGGCAATATGCTGAAAAACGCCATGGGAGTGGGCATTCCCGGCACGGGCATGATCGGACTGCCCATCGCCATAGCCCTCGGTGCCATCGTTGGCAAGTCGGAGTACAATCTGGAGGTCATCAAAGACCTCACCCCTGAGACGCTGGCCGAAGGCAAGGAGTACATCAAGGGCGACCACATCACGATCGGCCTGAAGAACCAGTGCTGCGACAAACTCTACATCGAGGTAGAGGTCACGGCTGGCGACCACCGTGCACAGGCCATCATCATGCACACCCACACCAACTTCACACATGAGGAGCGTGACGGCGAGGTGCTGCTCGACAAGACTGTGGCCACAACCGGCGAGCAGGGCACGCAAGCCCCGCAGCTGACGATGCAGATGGTATGGGAGTTTGCCACCGAGTCGCCGTTGGAGGAACTGGACTTCATCCGTGAGGCCCAGCGCCTGAACATCAACGCTGCCGAAGAGTCGCTCAAGGGCAACTACGGCCACTGCCTCGGCAAGACCATCGTGCGCCCGATGAGCCACGGCATCTTCGGCGACACCATCTACTCCCACATCATCGCCAAGACGGCCCTGGCCTGCGACGCGCGCATGGGTGGCGCGATGGTGCCCGTGATGAGCAATAGCGGCAGCGGCAACCAGGGCATCTGCGCCACCAATCCCGTGGTGGTCTTCGCACAGGAGAACAAGAACACGGACGAAGAGCTGGTACGCGCCCTCGCACTGAGCCACCTCACAGTCATCTACATCAAGCAGAGCCTCGGCCCGCTCTCGGCCCTCTGTGGATGCGTGGTAGCCAGTATTGGCGCCAGCAGCGGCATTGTCTATCTCATGGGAGGCAGCTACGAGCGCGCCTGCTATGCTGCCAAGAACATGATCGCCATCCTTACGGGTATGATTTGCGACGGCGCCAAGCCCAGCTGCTCTCTAAAGATCAGTTCCGGCGTCTCCGTCGCCGTCCTCTCGGCCACGATGGCTATGGAGGGACGCCACGTCACGGCGGCAGAAGGCATCATCGACGAGGATATCGACCAGTGTGTCCGCAACCTCACCCATATCGGCAAGGATGCGATGTCGGCCACCGACACGATGATCCTCGACATCATGACTCACAAGAAGCACTAAACCATCCTATCAATAAAATCCCCGCAAACGGATCTTCCATTTGCGGGGATTTTGATTTTTTGTCGGTGTGCCAAGACTGTCGTCCTGGCACACCGCGTTTTTCTATGCGATGGGACGAGGCTTACTTCTTCAAGTCCTTCACGATGTCCATCGTGTCGCGAGCGATAACGATCTCCTCGTCGGTCGGGATCATCACCACCTTCACCTTAGAATCGTCGGCAGAGAGGATCTGCTCCTTGCCACGGACGTGGTTGCGCTCCTTGTCCATCTTCACGCCCAGGTACTCCATGTCCTGCAGGGAATCCCAGCGTACACCCTCCTGGTTCTCACCCACGCCAGCCGTCCAGACGATGATATCAACACCGTTCATGGCTGCTGCATAAGCACCAATGTACTTCTTGATACGGTAGTTGTACATCTCCAGGGCCAGATGAGCACGCTCGTTGCCTTCGAAGTCGGCCTGCTCCACCTCGCGCATGTCCGAGCTGATGCCCGTGATGCCGAGCACACCACACTTCGTGTTGAGCCAGTCGGCCATCTCCTGCGGCTTCATGTCGAGCTTCTCCATAAGGTAAGTCACGGCAGAAGGATCGATGTCACCCGAGCGGCCACCCATCATCACACCAGCCAGCGGGGTCAGGCCCATAGAGGTGTCGATGACCTTGCCATACTTCACGGCAGCGACAGAGGCGCCGTTGCCGATATGGCAGGTGATGATGCGCTGTTTCGTGATGTCCACACCCAGGAACTCGCAGACACGCTGACTGACGTAGCGGTGGCTCGTTCCATGGAAACCGTAGCGACGCACGTGGTACTTCTCGTACAGGTCATACGGGATGGCATAGAGATAAGCGTAGGGCGGCATCGTGCTGTGGAAAGCATTGTCGAAGACCGTCACCTGCGGCGTGTGCGGCATAAGTGCGTTGACGGCACGGATACCGCGCAAGTGGCCCAGGTTGTGTACCGGGGCGAGGTCGATCAGGCTCTCAATGCCCTTCTCCACCTCCGGCGTGACGAGGCAACTCTTCTCGAAAAGGTCGCCGCCCTGCACCACGCGGTGGCCGACAGCGTCGATCTCGTTGAGGTCCTTGATGGCGCCGATCTCCGGATCGAGCAGACACTTGAAGACCAGGGCCACACCCTCCTTATGGGTCGGCAGGTCGGCCATGATCTGCTTCTTGCTTCCATCGGCCAGCTTCACCTTGATAAAAGCCTCGTCGAGGCCGATACGCTCTACGCCACCCTGGGCAAGGACGCGCTCGCCGTCCATGTCGTAGAACTTGTACTTGATAGAACTGCTACCGCAGTTGAGAACCAATATTTTCATGTTCGCTAATTGATTAGTTCGTTGCGTTCTTGTACTTTAAGCCTTCTTGGCGTCCTGCGCCTGGCAGGCGGTGATGGCCACCATATAGTAGATGTCATCTACCGAGCAGCCACGGCTGAGGTCGTTGACCGGACGTGCGATACCCTGGAGGATCGGGCCGATAGCCACGGCACCACCCAGACGCTGCACGAGCTTGTAGCCGATGTTGCCCACCTCGAGGTTGGGCACAACGAGCACGTTGGCCTTGCCAGCCACCGAGCTTCCCGGCGCCTTCTTCGTAGCCACGGCGGGCACGAGGGCTGCGTCGGCCTGCAGCTCACCATCGACATGGAGTTCAGGATACTTCTCGTGGGCGATGCTCACGGCGTCCTTCACCTTGTCGATCACATAGACGCTCTTGCCCGTCTCCTTGTTGATGGCATCCTTGGCACTGCCCTTCGTGGAGTAGCTCAGCATGGCGATATACGGCTCGGTCATGCCCGCCACGCTATGTGCCGTCTGCGCCGTCGTATAAGCGATCTGCGCGAGCTGGTCGGCGGTAGGATTCGGCGTGACGGCGACGTCGCCCATCACGATCACACCATCGTTGCCCATTGCCTTCTCGTGGGTGAGCAGGAGCATGGCTCCACTGACGCAAGAGATGCCCGGTGCACACTTGATGATCTGCAGGGCGGGACGCAAAGTCTCTCCCGTGGTTGACAACGCACCCGAGATCTGGCCGTCGGCCCCCTCGGTCTTGATGATCATGCAGCCCAGATAGAGGTTGTTCTCCGTCACCAGCTTGCGGGCCTGCTCGATGGTCATGCCCTTCTTCTTGCGCAGCTCGGCAAGCTTCTCGGCATACTCCTCACAGCGGGGATTGTTCTTCGGATCGACAATAGTAGCCTTGTCGATATTCTTCAGTCCCCACTCCTCGGCCTCCTTGCGGATGTTCTCCGGATTGCCGATCAAGATAATGTCGGCCAGTCCGTCCTGCAATGCACGGTCAGCAGCCTTCAACGTGCGTTCCTCCTCGGCCTCCGGCAGCACGATGCGCTGTTTGTCGGATTGGGCGCGAGCAACAATTTGCTTTAATAAATCCATGGTTTTTAAATTATGATTGAGATGTTTCGTTCTCCTTAACCATGGGCAAAGGTATGGAAAATTTTTCACATTCAAGTAAAGACTGCGTTTTTTTTCACAAGATATTCACAAGAAAGGTTTTCCCCGCTTCTTTCTTCGTGCGCCCTATGGAAGGGCGTTTCGTAGCCGAAAGGACTTTTCCGCCCATCATTTCCGACAAATCATGCAGGAATGTCGGGGAAAAGTAGTACTTTTGCCACAGTTAAACCAAAACATAGATATCTATGAAGATTGCTGTTTTCTGCTCCGCCAACGACGAGATCGATCCGGAATACTTCCGTTTGACGACTCAGTTGGGTGAATGGATGGCCCGCGAAGGCCACACCCTTGTCTTCGGCGGATGTGATTCTGGACTGATGGAGTGTGTGGCCCGTGCCGTCAAAGACCAGGGCGGGCGAACGATCGGTGTTATCCCGTCCATCGTCGAGCAGGGCGGACGACGATCCCGTCACCTCGACGTCGAAATACCGTGCGACGACCTTTCCGACCGCAAGTCGCTGCTCATGGACCAGGCCGATGCCTTCATCGCCCTGCCTGGTGGCATCGGCACGCTCGACGAGATCTTCACCGTGGCGGCCTCCAAGACCATCGGCTACCATGGGCGCCCCGTCATCCTCTTTAATATCAATGGTTGCTGGGACGCGCTGACCACCCTGCTGGACGACCTACAGCAGCGCGGACTCATGCGCGGAAGCTGGCGCTCCCACTTCATCGTGGCCGACTCCCTCGACGACATACAAAAAGCATTATCCTAACTTCCTCAACAACTATGGACTCATATCTTCCCAAAAGCTACCCCTCCCTGATGGAAGGGAAAAAGATCCTCTATGTCCACGGCTTCCTCTCCGCAGGATCCACCCACACTGCCGACGTGCTGCGGCAGTTCATGCCCCGTGCCACGGTCCTGGCACCCGACCTCCCCGTCCATCCTGCAGAGGCAATGGCCCTGCTCAAGGAGACTGTGGAGAGCGAACGTCCCGACCTGATCATTGGCACCTCCATGGGAGGCATGTACACGGAGATGCTCTACGGCTTCGACCGTATCTGCGTCAATCCCGCCTTCGAGATGGGGGCTACGATGAGCGAGCATCAGATGATGGGGAAGCAGACATTTCAAAATCCTCGTCAAGACGGCGTACAGGAGATCATCGTCACCAAGGCGCTGGTCAAGGAGTATCGTGAGATGACGGAGCACTGCTTCTCGCAAGTCACTGCCGAAGAGCAGCAGCGCGTCTTTGGCCTCTTCGGCGACGAAGACCCCATCGTCCACACCTACGACCTCTTCCTCCAGCACTACCCACAGGCCATCCACTTCCACGGCGAACACCGCCTGGTGGAGAAAGCCATCTACCACTATATCATCCCCATCGTCCGCTGGATCGACGACCGACAGACCGGGCGCAACCGCCCCACCGTGCTCATCCACTGGGACACGCTGGCCGACGCCTACGGCCAACCGAAATCGAGTCTCCACAAAGCCTACGAACAACTGCTGGAGCACTACAACGTCCACTTCGTCGTACCGGCTCCCACCTGCCATCCCGACCAACTGGCATCGCAGCAGGCTTGGATCGAGCGCGTCTTCAGTGCACCCGCCTGGAATCGCGTCATCTTTGCCAACAACCTGCAGCTGCTCTATGGCGACTACCTCATTTCCTCCACCGAAACGCCCGATTTCATCGGTACTTCCCTGCGCTTCGGCAGCGACGAACTGAAGACCTGGGAGGACATCATTGTCTTCTTCGACCGACTGGGAGGACAATAGGGATCCGTCAAGCAATGTTGAGACGATAGAAGGCCACATGGAATATATTACGGCGCAAGACCTATACCAACGGATAGAGGAAGCCCTGGCAACGGAAGCGCAGGGCGTGGCGAACCACATCCTGCACGATACCCTCGTACTTTGTTGTCACGAGGGTCTTCGCCATACGCGACATGCCTTCGGCAACCTTAGTTCGCAGGTGGACTATCTCTGCCGCGATCGTCACATGGCATCACAAGACGTGCTCGCCATCCAGCGAATGCGCCGTCATAGCAATAGCGACGAACCCCTCTTACCAGAGGACCTGGGCTACGACTGCCGTGCATTGGCGTTGTTTGTCTCCGCCGTATTCCAAACTCCTGTCCCAGCCTCGTTGGTCGGGCGCATTCCCGCTACGGGAAGAGTGACCCAGGCCAGCCCCATCAGCAGCTACACCTACCTCCGCTGCGTGGTGCGGTCGTTCGACGACGAGACCATCCACGCCACCGTTGTCAACCAAGACTGCGACGAGGAGGTGGTGACGATCGACTACCGCCACACGCCCGACTACATCGACTTTTCCTATCTCACCCGCATTCTACAGGAGGGCATGACGCTCAACCTTCTCGACTGCCATCGGGAGGATGAGCGTTTGATCCCGGGCCTCATCATCGTCGAACCCGACTATCTGCTGGACATCTCCTCCATCGCCTCCTGCTTCGAGGACTACGGCCACCACCCTTTGCTCTTCACTCTCCACCGGCTGAAAGAACGGCAGAACAGCAAACACATCTTGCTCGGTAACTTCGCTGGGAGTGCCCTCGACGACCTTATCAACCATGCCCAATACCGTTTCGCCGACACGCTGCAACGCAATTTCCGCGAGAAGGCTATCGAGTACGCCTGCTGCCCCAACTTCGACCCCAGCGAGTTTAAAAAGCTTGCCGAGTCGCAAGTGAACAACATGCAGGCGGTCGTTGCCGAACTCTTTGGCAGATATAATAAGGAGAAGGCTATCCTCGAACCGAGTTTCATCTGCGAGAAATTGGGCATCCAGGGACGCGTCGACCTCATGACAACCGACCTGCAACTGCTTGTGGAGCAGAAATCGGGACAAAACTACTTCCTCAAGCGCCACACGCGCAACCGCTATGGTTCGCTTCATGTCGAGAAACACTATGTACAGGTGTTGCTCTACTTCGGCGTCTTGAGCTACAATTTCGGCCTCAGCCCAAAACATGCCGATATCTATCTGCTTTACTCAAAATACCCGCTGCCCGACGGTCTGATGCAAGTGGAGCCGCTAAGAAAGCTCCTACGCGAAGCACTGAAGTATCGCAACCAAGTGGTCGCCTTGGAGTATTGGATGGCATTCCACGGACTGGAGCGCATTCTCCCCCACCTCCACGTCTCTACGCTCAACACGGAGCACCTCGACGACTACTTCTTCCATGCATACCTACAACCTCAGATCGAGGCCGTTACTACGCCGCTACAAACGATGAAACCGCTCGAAAGAGCCTATTTCTGCCGTATGATGCGCTTTGTGATGCGGGAGCAGATCGTCGCCAAGGTTGGCGCACAGGAGGGTGTGGGTTCGGCAGGTGCCGACCTATGGAACATGCCACTGAGCATGAAGCGGGAGACAGGCAATATCTTTACCCGTCTGCGCATCGTTGACAAAAAATCGGATGGCCCAGGAGGCTACGACACCCTCACGCTCCTTATCCCCAAACAAGAGGACGACTTCCTGCCCAACTTCCGACGTGGAGACATGGTCTATCTCTACGCCTACGACCAAGACAAGGCTCCAGACGTGAGGCGTAGCATACTCCACAAGGGTACGCTCCAGGAAATCACACCCACCCAGCTCGTCGTCCATCTCAACGACGGACAACAGAACCCACATATCCTCCAAGTAGATGACGACAAGCGGTGGTACTGCCTTGAGCATGCGGGCAGCGACATCGGATCAACCTCGGCAATGGGCGGGCTCTACACCTTTGTCACGGCACCTGAGGCACGCCGCGACGTACTACTCGCAAAGCGACCTCCCATGGCAGACAAAACCCTGCGATTATCCCAAAGCTACAATAAAAACTACGATGAAATCGTGGAAAAAGCGAAGCAGGCGCAGGACTACTTCCTACTTGTAGGCCCTCCTGGCACGGGCAAGACCTCGATGGCGCTTCAGTATCTGGTGCGCGAACTGATCCTGCTGCCCACTCCCGAGAGGCCTACTGGTGGCAATGGGTTGTTGCTCTCCTACACCCACCGCGCCGTGGACGAGATCTGCGGCATGCTTGTGGACAACGACATCGACTTCATCCGTTTGGGTAGCGCCTACAGCTGCGACCCACGGTACCAGTCCCATCTACTGAGCGAGCGACTGACGGCGCGGCCTACCCTGTCGGCTATCAAGGCGATCATCGACCAGACTTCCCTCGTCGTGGCTACGACGAGCACCCTTGCGGCCCGCCCCTTCCTCTTCCAGGTGAAGCACTTCGATGTGGCGATCGTCGATGAGGCAAGCCAGATCCTCGAGCCCAACCTCATGGGCATCCTCGGAGCTCACTGCAACGGACGCTGCTGCATCGACAAGTTTGTGTTGATTGGCGACCACAAGCAGTTGCCTGCCGTCGTGCAGCAGGATGCCGCCGAATCAGTCGTAGAGGAGCCCATCCTCCAGGACATCCAGCTTACCGACTGCCGCCACTCGCTCTTCGAGCGGCTCATCAATACGGAACGAGCAGCCAAAAGGACCGATTTCATCGGCATCCTGCGTCACCAAGGGCGCATGCATCCAGAGATAGCTGACTTCCCCAACCGTCGGTTCTACGAGCGCGAAAAGCTTCTCTGCGTCCCGCTGCCCCACCAGTTGGAGGACACCATCTACCCATCCGTGCCCTCCTCCGCTCAGCAGACCTTGTCGTCCCTGGGCCGTCTGCTCATGAAAAACCGTCGTCTCTTCTTCCCGTCCAAAAACTGTAGGCAGGCGGAAGTGAGCGAGAAAGTAAATACAGAGGAGGCACGCATCGTAGCACAACTGCTCAAGACGATCCACACACTCTCCGGCACGAACTTCGACCCGTCCAAAACCGTCGGTGTCATCGTGCCTTACCGCAATCAGATAGCGATGATACGGCAAGAAATCAATCGCCTGGACATTCCCAGCCTCATCCCCATCAGCATCGACACCGTGGAGCGATACCAGGGGTCTCAGCGCGACATCATCATCTACTCCTTCACCGTCCAGAACCGCTACCAGCTCGACTTCCTCACCAGCAACTGCTTTGTGGAGGACGGCAAAGTAATTGACCGCAAACTCAACGTCGCCCTAACGCGGGCCAGAAAACAACTGATCATCACAGGCAATGAGGCCATCCTGCGTCAAAACGCCCTCTTCAAAGACCTCATCGACGACATGCCTCGCCATGAGATCTAAGTTTTCTTCTGTTTATTCTGTAGGTTTGACCACAGCTCGCCACTCCATAAACTGCTTGGTCACCTCCCCGTCATGATGGTCGAGGAAGAGGCTATGGCCCGTGTCGAGGGTGGCGATAGCCTGCATGTCCTCTGCGTCGAGCTCGAAGTCAAACAGGCTCAGATTCTCCTGCATGCGCTGCTTGTGAACCGTCTTCGGGATGATGATCACGTCGTTCTGCAACAACCAGCGCAGCGCCACTTGAGCCGCCGTCTTGCCGTACTTCTCACCGATTTGGGTAAGGGTCGGATTGGAGAACAGTCCGTTGGCACCCTCTGCCAAAGGAGCCCACGCCATGAGACGCGTACCCAACTCGTCCATAAATCTGCGAGTCTCGCGCTGCTGGTCGAAGACATGCGTCTCCATCTGATTGACCATCGGTGCAATCTCCATGTTGGAGGCAAGGTCTATCAAATGGTCTGGGAAGAAATTGCTCACGCCGATGGCACGGAGCTTGCCGGCCTTGTAGGCCTTCTCCAAGTCACGATAGGCTCCATAGCGATCGCAGTAAGGCTGGTGAAGAAGCATGAGGTCGATATGGTCCGTTTGCAACTTGCGCAGACTCTCGTCGATGCTCTTCATGGTCTGGCCCTCGCCATAATTAGAAGGCCACACCTTTGAAACAAGGAATAGATCATCACGGCTTATGCCACTCTTTCTCCACCCACTGCCCACAGCCTCCTCATTGAGATAAGCCTGAGCCGTATCGATCATCCGATAGCCCACATTGATGGCATCCACTACCAGGGCCTCACACTCCTCAGGCGACACCTGATAAACACCATAGCCTACTTGTGGCATTTCCACGCCATTGCTTAACTTTACCGTTTTCATATTGTTCTGTTTTTGGTTACTGTCAATTGCATAAAAGAAGCGCCCATTGCCTTCACCTGCAAAGGTATGCATTTTTCCGCAAACGACACATTGAGAGCTATCTGTTTCAGATATTTTTTACTAAAGTATCACTGTCATGGAATGGAATATCTTTGGAATAGAATATCATCGCAGTACAGCATTGAGAATCAACCATCAATTGGCAGAAAGTTTGTTTCCTCCCGAGGTTGTAAAAATTTCTCCCCGAGAAACACAGTTTTTTACATGACGGTTACTTCGGTTACTCCGGTTACTTTCGGTCTTTTTGGGGGCCATCCGAAGAATACATGATTAGGCTTTACACACGCCTCCGACAACCGAACGATCTACACCTTAGACCGAGGGTTGAGTCGATCACAGAAGAATATGCCACGATGATAGGTGCAAGCGCATTCACCGTTCTTTCATCGTCAACATTCGCTACATCGATTATAATAGTTCTTCTTGTTTTAAAATATCTTAATATCCCACTTTATGCTCAATGTTTATTTGGCTGTATGTGTCGAAAAGTGTAGCTTTGCATTGACGTTATGTGTCAGAAAGTGTAAACTCTCGACGTTGTCATGCGTCGAAAAGTGTGATGATCTGACTATTTTATGTGTCTAAACGTGTAAAGATATGAAGAGAAAGATATATACCAAGCTTGTGGAATGGAAGCATCAAGAGCTTCATAAGCCATTGATATTAAACGGAGTAAGACAATGTGGCAAGACTTATATTCTTAAAGAATTCGGTCAAGCAGAGTTTGATAATCTTGCTTATGTAAGTTGCGATAGAAATGATAACCTGCAAGCCATCTATGAAGGCGACTTCGATACGGCGAGAATCATTCGAGGGTTAAGTGCTTTGACTGGCGTGGATATAGTCCCTGGCAAAACCCTTATATTCTTGGACGAGGTGCAAGCATTCCCACAGGCGTTGGAAGCTTTGAAGTATTTCTGCGAAGATGCTCCAGAGTATCATATTGTGGTGGCTGGTTCGCTGTTGGGGGTTGCCCTGCATGCAGGTGTGTCATTTCCCGTAGGCAAGGTTCAGACAATGCGTCTATTCCCTATGGATTTTGAAGAATTTCTTATGGCTATGGGAGAGGACCGGCTGCTCAAGCTGATGCACAGCAAGGATTATGCATTGATGAATGCGTTCCACGAAAAACTAAAAGACTATTTGCGTCAATACTATTACGTGGGCGGAATGCCTGAAGTTGTGAAGATGTATGTGGAAAACAAATTGCTCGGCCAAGTGCGCACTATTCAGAACGAAATTCTCTCCAATTATGCAAGCGACTTCTCCAAGCATGCTCCTGCACAGGAGGTGCCTCGCATAGATATGGTATGGCAGTCCATACTCGGTCAGCTTTCGAAAGAGAATAAGAAGTTTGTCTATGGGGTATTGAAGAAGGGTGGCAGAGCCAAGGAGTTTGAGTTAGCCATACAGTGGTTAGTGGATGCCGGTTTGGTTTATAAAATAACTAAGGTGACAAAGCCTGAGTTGCCGTTGAAGTTTTATGAAGACTTGTCGGCATTCAAGTTGTATCTGTGCGATTGTGGACTGATGGGAGCTATGGCTGATACCGCAGCAAAGGATGTGTTGCTTGGAGATAACGTATTCACGGAGTATAAAGGAGCGTTCACTGAACAGTATGTCCTTCAGCAGTTGCTTGCATCGGGTATTACCCACATCTATTATTACAGTTCTGATACTTCTCGCATGGAAATGGATTTCCTTGTTCAGCGTGACGGGGCATTATTGCCTATAGAAGTAAAAGGCGGTACAAGCATCAAAGCCACCTCATTGCATAACTATCTTAAGGAGCACCCTGACATATCTGCCATACGTTATTCTATGTTGCCTTATCGTCAACAAGAGAATATCTCCAACATGCCGCTTTATGGAGCCTTTCTGCATTCATAATGTTGTGTGGAACCATTGCTGTTGCTCCCTCGTCTCTTTTCGTGCAAGCATCGTAAAGTTGATGTTTTAGAAGACAATATTTGCATTTCTGATGCTCAATAATTAGGTTCTTCCGGAAAATGGAGTGACTCGACGTGGACACATAGAAGACAACTTGAACAACTTTTACAACAAGTAACAACTCTTTCGGTAAGCCATGAGCAGAACTGAGCTTGCTCAAGTTATGCCATGGCGAGAAAGAGTGCCATGTAATGGAACAGCTTCGCGCGATCATCGACTCTTCGAGGCCCATGCTGACCAAGGGTTGCTGCAAGGGAAACAATTATGAACAAAACTTATCACTCGATTTTCCGGATGAACCACAAATTGAGTAAATTTGCACTTGCTTGTTGAATTCACGAAGCTGCTGGTTGACCAGGATGGCGTAATGATAGTTAAACAACAAAACATTGCAAGAAATCACCCTAAAAGGTATACGCCATATACCATTTAAAGTGTTTTCTTGCAAAAAGCTATAAACGTATGGACAAAATACAGAAAATAATGGCACGACGGAATGCTCTTTTGCCTCTTTCAGAAAGAGATAGAGAGCTACTAAGCCGTCGCTTCACTATAGACTTTAACTATAATACAATAGTTCGTTAAAATTTGAGTATATGGCTACACAGCCTTAGGCTGCCAGCCAATGAGTTCTTTGACAATCTTACTAATTAAAGTTCGGCTCGGTCGGCATCGGGACATGTCGAAAATTAATTTCGTATAGTTCGCATTGAACATCAGCGACTTAACTTTTAACTTCATCATTAAAGCCTTGTTTTTCTCCTGCATAACTAAACGGCTGACATGGAAATCCAGCTGTTAGAATATCAAAATGGGGTATATCCTTTGCCTCTACAGTCTTTATATCACCAGTCGGAATCTCGTGAAAATTCGCCTCGTAGGTTTGTTGTGCAAACTTGTCGTTATCGGACGAGAATACACATTTGACATTGTTACTTTTCATGACAAGACGGAATCCACCAATACCACAAAACAAATCTATACCCTTATATTTCTGCATCATTAAATATTTTTCTTTTTTATCATTCTGTCTCCTCACTAACCGCCTTAATCTCGTCAGCAAGTATTCAATATCATTCTACCTTCTTTGGCAATTTACTTGAAGTCTTTTCTATTTTCTTTTCGTTGCTTGCCACTCTGCGTTCCACTTTTTTTATGTCCTCAGCAGGAGGAAGGTTTTCGGGCTTTATGCCTCGTCGCCCCAGCATCTGCCTTACACTTACATTGTTCTGAATGTGTTCGGCAGTAATGCTCGGTTCGCCATAAAGGTCTTTCTGCTCCACATTGTAGTTTGTCATTTCTGTTGCGAGGTTCTTTGCAGCAATGGTCAGCGTAGGAAGAAAATCTGCCAACGGGCGTGTTGACTTGATGCCGAGGCGAAGTTTCATGTCTTCGGTGGTATGTCCGCCAAACAAAGCCGTGTCGCCTTTTGAACGTATACGACCAAATCCACGGTCATCAACACCACGCTCATAAATATTGCGAGACAATTGCTTTTCTGAAGCACGTAACCGATCGCGTGTTTCCAGACGTGAAACTTGCTGCAAATGCTCGGCTATAAGTTCTGCTCGCCTTGTCTGTAATGCAAAATAACCTTGTGCAAAGGCTATTTCTTCTTTCTTTGGATCACCGTTCTGAGCTATGAGATAACAGGCAAAACGAGTGAGCATATAGTCCTTGACTTCACGCTTAGCACCTTTTGCCAAACTTATCATTTTCGTGACCTCACGAAAATGATCATCCACGTTGATATTCTGTGATTTACATGATTCCACAGCTCTGCCTATAGCTATTGTAAAATTCTCCCAACGTGCATAGCCAAGAACCGACTGAAGCTCGCGTGCAAACCAGACTTCAACCTGTTCTTTACCATTATCGCTCTCAATGTAATGCGTTATCTCGTTGAAAGCGGATGTATGCAGATTTATTCTTTGAATGTCCATGTTATAATATTTCTTTGTTTTCTTTCTCCTCACTAAACGCCTTGACCTCGTCAGCAAAGACTTTCTGTTATTTCTCTTTCGGTACTATCAACTGACAATCCGCCACTCCGATAGGTTTTCCCATATCTTCAAGTGCGAGTTCCACCTCTACTCGTGCCAATGCCTGTGTCTCATACATTTTGAGATTAATGGCATTGAGCAACAAGTCGCAATTCCAACCTTTAGAGCGTGTCTCCTTTGCATAGGAAAGCATTGCTGCATTATCATCACCAACTTTCCGAAGAAGTTGCAATATATGTCCCCATGGTAAAAGTGCGACAGCTTGTCGCACTTTTATGTCCGAGTGACAAAAACGCTCGTAGAATTTCTTCATGTCCCACAGATTTCGTGGTGAAACACCCATCTTGGAATAGCGTTCTTTCAGGTCTGCAGACAATCTTTTTGCTACACGATCACCATACCCACTTTCAATCTTGCGCTCATGAAGCATTTGACCAATCTCCCAATAGGCAGTAGAGACATAGCCATTGACATGTCGGGCTATCTCCGTCCGTGCATGCTCAATTACTGCGACAGCGTGTCGCAGTATCTCTGCATAATCACCGCTCCCTATTGAGAGTTTGTTATCTTTATTGTCTGTTGCCATTTTATCAGTCTATATTATCTTGTCTGAGAAGGTCTGTCACTTCCACTTCAAGCAGTTTGGCTATCTTCATAAGATTGCCCAAATCTGGCTGACAAGTATTAGTACACCATTTTGATATGGTTGTTTTATCCTTTCCCAGTTGTTCACCAAGCCATTTGTTCGTTTTCTTTTTTTCAGCAAGAACTACTTTTAGCCTGTTTAATTCTTTATTTGCCATATTCAGATGCGAATTTGATTGCAAAGGTAATTATAATACTCCACAATTCCGCATAAACACAGCAACATTTACGTCTACTTAGCAACTTGATGAAAAATACTCACCACAAGTTAAGCCTACATTTCACTCGTTGTACGGTACTTACCCCTTTACCACCCAACTTCTCCACATCCCGAATGCCCACCTTGCGGAGCAGACTTATTACTTCCCTATATTCGGCTTTCATCTGTGCTGTCGTTTTTACAGGGCCAACCTTGAGCCCGAGTTTTCCACCTTTCTCTATATACCGCTTCCTTTCTGACTGCAATCGGAATGAGATATTATCACGTTCCAATTGCGCACAGGTCGAAAGCGTGGCTATTATTATCGGGGCAAAGAGGGACGGATGTCCTTCTTCGTCCAATAATGTAAGTTGTTCCTTTTAAATGCCTGCTGCCACCATTCAAGAGTGTAGAACAAAGTAAGCTCCATCATGTCTGTCTCTTCAAGAAGAATTGCTCATTCTACTAATCGCCCAACATCATACACTTTGGGGTAATATCGGTGTAATCGAAAGTTAAATACGTTAAATTTTGCCTATTTCGTATCTATATAGAATCCACACAGTCACTTTTCTACCGTTTAGAGTGTATAATACTGATAATCAACTAATAACAGGTACTATAATTGTGATTCCCTTTCCCCTCAAGTCAAATCCGACATCATTCAACGCTTTGGGGAAAATGTCTTTTAAACATAATAGTAATTGAATCGTAAGCGTGGTCCGTCACACACCTTCGCAACTGGTGAGCGGCAATGCTCCGTTTTTCAGACCGCTTTTTACCCAAATTGGTCATCAGGAAACGACCAAAACACTCGTTGAATTGCAGACTTTTTCCATCGCTTGAAACTCATGGAACGTAGAGGCAGTGGAATGAAGAAGATTATTGGCGAGTATAAGCATTTTGAAAACTTGGAAAATTATCATGCACCTGAGTTTCGTTCCAATGCGACAGAATTTCATGTTACTCTATGGAACCTCAATTATGAGGCGGATGTCGTAAAAGAGGCAAATGATGACGTAAAAGATGTCGTAAAAGAGGCTCTTCCTTACCTTCTGCGAACAACAAGAGGCTGATAATACAGATGGTGTTGAATCTGTTCATGTTGAAAAATCGCCAATTCCTTAACATGACCTGAGTAACGTGTTAAGAAATTCCGATTTCTTTAACATGAAGTGCTGACGATAGACACGTAGAACATAAGAACAGAAGGTAAATGAGATATAAAGGCAAAAGTGTGGAAATAATAGGCAGCAAGACCTTGTTCGGCAAGGAAACGCTGTGGGTGCATGTGCTGGAAGACAACACCTTCATGCAGGTGCAACGCACGGACTTGGTGGAAGATGATGTAAACACTGTCAGTTCGGGCATGGCATATGTGCGCTACGTTTCTATCGCGGTCAGAATAAAAGAGAAGATGGCGCAGAAACGACTGCTTTCCCCTTACGAAAGTAGTCTGATACCATTGCCTCACCAAATACTTGTGCTGGAAAAAGTGATACAGGGCGTACAGACTCAAGTCAAATCCGACATCAATCAACGCTTTGGGGAAAATGTCTTTTAAACATAATAGTAATTGAGTCGTAAGCGTGGTCTATCACGCACCTTCGCAACTGGTGAACGAAAAATCTCCGTTTTATTTCCTTGATGGCAAAAGCAAAGCATACGCCACTAGGGAAAGCACCTTGCTTGAAGTATACATAAAAGACAAAGCCATTTTGCGAAATAGCAAGCTATCATGCAAGAGAAAAACTGGGCACATAGTGGAATCATGACAATGACTTTTTCAAAAAAGCGAGGACAAACGTGAACTTTTTCTAATATTTGTTTGCCATTAAAAAAAATAGTCGTACCTTTGTAATTGGACAACCATATCTCGTCCGGAATGTAATTGCAAGACGAGTTCTTGCCTACTACACGACGAGACAGCTCACGCCGTTCAGAGTGTGGAAAATCGCAAGAGGCCTCTACACAAAGTGGGCTTGGGTGGGAGGTAGTCCAGACATATTGAAGGCGTTTACTCAACGCTAAGTTTGAGACACATCGAATCTAGCAAATTCAGAAATCTAAGTCTTGAACGTAGCCAACGGTAGATGTCCCGGGTGTGATTACATCTATCCCGTGGAGACCTTGTAAGCACAGATTGCACCCTTACGGACGCAGTGTGTTTGTTTACTTAGGTCTCTTTGCGGTGGCGATATATCATATCGGCGTGGGCTCTGACGTTGTCTGTTCAACTTAGATAGGCAATGCTAGAGCCTCGATGTGTGGGACGGACAACAGGACGATCTCACGCTTTTTTTGTGTCATTGTATCAAGTCAAGTCTTTGACAAGGATACCATCACGATATGGAATTATACTGCGCCACATCCGATGTAAAAAGCACAGGAGGCGACAAGCAGGCACCTCCCAGCGTTGATCTTACCACCAGCGCTCCCCCCGAAGTTCAAAAGCCCGCAACGGCAACGAACTTACAAACAGGGGTGTCCACCAATAGTGCTCTGTTGGGAATAGAGAACGACCAAAGCAAAAACCTTAGAGAAGGTATCCATTGGTATGCACTTCGTGCTACATATGGGAGAGAAAAAAGGGCTTATGAGTATCTTATAGGCAAAAAAGTAGAGGCTTTTTATCCTACTTTAAAAAACACAAAGGTCGTTAATGGCAAACGTGTATCCATTGAAGAATCACGCATACCCAATCTTCTATTTGCCCGCGGCACAGAGGAGGAAATCCAGGCTTTTGTTTATGACAACGTAAATCTCCCGTTTCTACGATTTTATTATCGTCACACACACATTGGCAAAAAGAGGACCAAAGAGCCTTTGATTGTACCTGATTGCCAAATGAACACTCTGATGGTCGTCTGCGCAGCAGAAACTGACGATATTATTGCATCAACAGAAGAGATTACAAAGTTTAAAGAGGGGCAAATGGTAAGAATAACTGATGGCAAGTTTAAAGGTGTTGTTGGAACTGTTGCTCGCTATAAAAGCCAGCAACGGGTAGGCATTGTCATCGAAGGCCTTCTGACAGTGTGTACAGCATATGTACCGAGCGCGTTTATTGAATCTGTCATATAAAGAACAAGTACAATGATAAAAAAAATGAATATAGGAGCTCGCTATAAAAAGTGGTGCGAAGAAGTTTACTCTTGCGTTTTTGTCCTCTTGCAAATTAGCTTTTATCTTCAACTGTTTGCCACCAGCAAAGGTTACTTATACCCAAACTTGTCAAATCTTGAAAAAATGGAAACAACGAGTGGGTAGCAAAGCTAACTCCGTAGCCATTACGTCCAGAAGAGTGGTTTGATTCCGAAAAGAGATTTTGACGAAATGGCTTCTGCTTAAATGTACGAATTAATAGGTCCTACTAAAAATCAAATTACATGAGAAATCTATTATCAACAAAAACAATGTTAAAGACATTGGGAATTGTCTTAATAGTTGCACTACATAGTTGCAGCGGTGGGAAAGAACAAACTTCTTTTAAAGACAAACTAACAGCCTATTTAAAAAAAGACCTGCCCAAGGTTTATGTGAGTAGCCAAAAGTACGCTGCGTACTTCGACTTCACTGGGGCAATGACGGCCTGTGCCAACCCTGAAACCGAGCAGACCTTTAACGGTCTCTGCCAGAAAATCACGGGAGATGCAACTAATTTTGACATTTACAAGTTAGGCAACACTCACATTACAGAACTAAGCGGTGAAGTTCGTCCTGCTCAGATTTTTTCACAATTGAAAAATGCGCAAAACAACTTGGAATTCTACGCTCCAATAGAAGACGCTCTAAAGAAGATTGTGACAGAAGGACGCAGTGCCGTCCTCATAACGGACTTCGAGGAGTTTACAAAGGACGGACAGATTTACCGTCAAGCATACGCCACACCCTATTTTAAAACATGGCTTGCGTGTGGGGGTGATATTACCTTCTACATCACGGATTACAATGAGGGAAATATCGCAAAACACCTTTACTATGTAGTGTTTGACTATAACGAACACCACTTGCTAAAGTTAGTGGAAAATGCTTTGCAAGGACTTCCCGAAAACTACAAGCGATTCACGCTTGCAACCAACTCATACCCCATGGGTACCAGCTATCCTTCAGCAGCAAAAGGCGGAACATACCACGATGCCTCTGGTGATGACATTGTAAGTATGTCAAATGAAGACGGTGGAGACGACGCGTTCTTCAAAATTGACAGTCTACGCGCTGAAAGCTATAGCTTCGGCGCTACATGGCAAGACATCGTCACTAACGCAAAGGACCAAACTGTTGAAAATGGAGCAGACGGCATGAATAGCAACGACGAGCCCTTTACACATCTTTTCCGCAATCTCTTTATTGATCTATCTCATTCTGACTCATACAAGCTGAACCGTCTTGAAGCAAAGATGACAGACGTTACTAGCGACTTTGAAAAATATTGGGCATGGCATGTAGCATCTCAAAACAAGCCTACCTTAAAAAAAGAGAACAATGAAGCCTACCTTGACTTTGATGGTCATGAAGAAGGTGAGAAATATTACGATGAAAAGGGTAACATTCTTCCAGAATATGACTACCAAAAGGGTGGAGGTAAAATTGCAGAAATCAAAGACGTACTAGTTTTTGACAACGAGTTATTCAAAAACACTTACGCAAAGAATCCTAAAATGGTAGAACTCGGGGTAAAGCTCAAGCCAGGTTTTAGTGGAGAAATACTCCAGTTAAACAATGAGGACCACATATTCCGCGTAGACATCATAGTCCAGTCGGCAAGCATCTGTAACCAGGAAACACTGCACGAACTCTTTGGATGGCCTGGTAACGACTGTTTGTTTTATTCTGTAAAAAATGCCCTTCAAGACATGAATCCCGAAGGGCATCCCATCTACAGCTATTTCATCAGAATGCAATAATCAACCATTAAATACCTAAAAGTATGATACTATTAGCAGCAGTTTCAACAGCATCAGCGTACATGTCTGGTGTTATTACAAGTCTTGTCCTAATTCTTATTTCAGGTTTGATTGCGAAGTCAATTTCATTCAAGCCTGATCTCACAGATGTATCAAAACGCAAACTCTGGTTTTGGGTTCTAGCAATACTTTGCCCTATTATTACATTCGGCATTACGTTTGCGATATATAGTGGCATCAAAGGCAAGAGCGCGCAGAATACATATATGGTAGCAATGTGTATTGCTACAGTTATATCATTCATTCTCTATGTTGTTCTCGGTTTTATCGCTGCTAAGACGAACAAAAACGGGAAACTTAGCAACTGGTTCTAAGCATATTCGTTAAACAGATGGACAAACTATTTGTAATAGCAATAGGTGGTACAGGCATGAGATGCCTTGAATCATTCGTTCACCTTTGTGCCATCGGAATGTTCGATAATGAAGAGATTGAAATTCTCACTTTGGACACCGACCAAACTAATGGCAACAAGGGACGTGTGGAGCAATTAATAGAGCTTTACAACAGAATTAAATCCAATAATACAGAAGAAATTGACGGAGGACAGCCTAACGTAGACACATTCTTCTCTGCCAAACTCAATCTTTACAGGTTTTACACAGACTACACAGACCAAAGCCGTAAGACCTATAAGCTACTATCTGCTATGCAGAACGCTACAGATGAGCAAAATAAAGACAACCAAGACCTTGCCGACTTGTTTCTGGATGCGGATACGGTACAGACCTTCGACCTTGACCATGGATATCGCGCACAGACCCACCTAGGTAGCATGCTGATGTATCATGGTATCATAGAGGCTGCTACCAACTATGCCAAAGACAAGGCAAGTGCTGCAATTCAGGAGGTAGAGCTGGTAGAATTTCTTAACATTTTGGCACAAGCTGGACAAAATGCGAGGGTGTTTGTGTTTGGCTCCGTATTTGGCGGAACTGGCGCCTCTTCCATCCCTGTCATCCCCATTGCTCTAAAGGAAGCGGTTGCTATAAGCAGTACGAATACGCTTGATCTATCTCTGGCGAAATTCGGTTCTACACTACTGACAGAATACTTTACCTTTACGGCACCAGATGATACACAAAAAACGAAAGAGCACATTGTTGCAGATGCAAATAATTTTGCACTGAATAGTCAGGCTGCACTTCAGTTTTACCAAGACGACCCAACAGTAAAGTCTGTATACAAAAAGCTCTACCATGTAGGATGGCCCCTTCAGAGTATCAACGTGTCGAATGGAACCACAACCACAATTACTGGTGGAACCGAACAAAAGAACGCATGCCATGTTGCAGAACTCATGTGCGCATGTGCTGCATTTGATTTTTTCACATTGCCAGACGACGAGTTGGCAAACTCAAAAGAAGCAGAGTATCTTTACCGTTCTGTACCATTCTCTGGCAATTCGTATGATTTCACTGGCGATGACTTTGTCGGCCCTAAGGGTAATGTGTTCATGAACAAATTAGGAGCAATGCTGTCACTCGCCCATATCATACTTGTAAAGCATGCAGCCATACGTGGCATGGGCGGCACAAAGGGGTTACTGGAACGATTTAGGAAGCAAAAAATAAATGCATACGATTCACTAACAGACCAGCAAGCAAAAGAACTAGACGAGTATTTCAAAAAGTTCGCATATAACATCAACAAAGCTGGGCGCTTCATTCCTGGGTGGATCTACCAAATTCGCAATTCTGTAGGATCTGGCGCATTCATGTTTAAACCAGAAGCTTTCCCTGACGGGGCAAGCCTTAAGAATGTTGATCCAGGAGACATCTTTATTGACGAAAAACATAAGTGGAACAAGACACTCCTTGGCAACAGGTATGACAACTTCATAGAGAAGACTGTCACCGACAGACTATGCCTACCAAAGGAAAGACAAAAAGTAAATACTGTGAAGGAAAAGTTTCTAGCGCACATTTACAATGGTATAACAATTGCACAGAAGTTTAACCTCTAATTCGCAACAATTATGGCAGATAGCAAACCTTTAGTAATAAGCGTGCAGCCCAATTCAGTCCCAACTGGCGGCCCCAATGAATGGCGAGACATGACTGCGCAAATACACATCTTCACTCGAGACATTATCACTCCTGACATAACAGGCGACGCTGATATCTCGTCCATGATTTCCGGTATCCCAACTGTATTTGCTAGAGCGAACATGTTTGGAACAGCCTTATCATACAGTAGTAGTATTAAAGGTACAACCAATGCACTTAACCAATATTACCTTGGACTCGTTGACGAATGGCGCGGCGCAATAGCTTGCATAGCGCTTGACTCAAATGCTATAGACGTACGAACCATAGAACTAGGATATTCTGACGGTAAAGACTACAAGGATACCGCCAACATCTACGAGCCCAAAGGTGCATTCGGCAATATGCTCTTTGAACGCAGAAAATTATGGTGCTCACAGGATGCCTCTGAGAACGAGAAAGTGGTTCCATTCATCAATGTTATCAAGATAAACGGGAAAGTGGTTGCAGGCACTTCACCCGACACGCTACTCTTCACATCAGCCAACTATCAATTGAAGAGAGGAAAGCCATACGTCGACATAACAACAGGCAAGTTTACTGACCCACAGAAATCAAATCTTTCTGCAGAACAGTGGTTGTCATTATATGCCTACGTTGACAATCTCGCTAAGAAGATTCCGGCTCTAACAAATTATTACACTCCGCCAGGGAAAACCAAGTCGCTCGTTGACTACAGCAATGTTACCTTGAATCTGAAAACATGGCTACAAGAGATTAAGGATAACATTCTTAAAAAGGGATATGATCTTGAAAAAGCAAGTGCTCTACCCGTCAACTCATTCAAGGAGCCGTTTGACAGGGTCTTTAATTTTACAGACGAATTGTTCGGCTTGAATGGGATTATTTCTCAAGTCAACGAATCAGGACATTCCGTCTGTTTTAACCCAGAAAAACTACTTCTTGAAAAGAATGCTGAAATTGCACGGATACCATTATCTTCGGATTATTCAAAAAATCCAGACAAACTATCCGAGTTGTCCATATATGTTCTTAAAGCATCTCGACTTGGAAAGGACGGATACGCTTTCTTTGCTCTTCCGCTTAGTGAACTTGGCATAAAGGTCTTCGGACAAAACATAGGTGTACTTCTTGGACAGGACAAAACAGGAACCAGCATAAAATCACAACTGAAAGCCTCTTATGACGACAAAAACAACACCCTAGAAGTGAAGTTGTCCATTACCACAAATGACAATAAGACAAAGGCTATAGACGTCACCTACAATGTAAGGCCGGAAATGGTACACACGAAGGACCTTGTGCTATGGCCAAACTTCATTTCAAAGCAATGGAATCGTTATTTTCTATATTCAGAAATACCTCATAATGTGCATTCCGAAGATTGTCCGTTCCGTGCCGTACCTTTTGTTGGTGACGAGGAAGATCCGTTCTTTAATGTAATAAGAGACGAAGACGACCATTTTATGTACCTTGCAGACAATGGTAAGATTGTTGAAAACGAGAAAACTGACGCCAAGCTGCATATTGTCGCAGACCATCGTGTTGCAGACAGCAACTATCAATATGAAATATACGAAAGCTCACATCCTTTCAAGGGCGTAAAACTAACAACAACCACAAAGGATAGTGGTTACATATTGATAAGATATGCGCGCGAGGCTGGCAAACGTATGCCATGGAACCGCCTCGAAGAGTCAAGAGAGCTGAGAGACGCACACCTTGGCATAGACTTTGGTAGCACCAACACATCAGTTGCCTACTATGACACTGTAAAGCGTGAAGACCCTAAAGGTATAACATTCACTGATCTACGCGTGTCTCTTCTTTGCGACATGCACGGTAATAGGACTCCAATCACAACAGAAAATAGCCTGTTTTTCTTCCAGGGACAAACACTAAGGTCCAATGCCATAAAGAGCATTTTAGCTCTTCAAGACTTTAAGCGTTTCCCGACAAACGCAAGTCAAGAATATCTACGCAAGAAGGAAGTGTCTGGGGGATTCCCCTGCTTCTGTAAAAACCTTCCCGTAACATCCATACAAGAAGACAAAATAGACGTAAAGTTTATAAATGGCACTGGTACCAACGCAACACTCATTCATAACATGAAATGGAGTGACCAAGAAAGCGACAAAGCTCACAAGACTGCCTTCCTCTCTTCTTTGCTTTTGCAGATTTACGCACAACTTTTTACTAACGATGTAGTACCAGTAAAACTTAAGTGGAGCTATCCCTCCGCAATGAGTGACAGCCTTGTAAAGGACTACGACCAAATTTGGAGTAATCTCAGCACTATTTGCCCCGTAACGGACTCCAACGGCGAAAAAAGAGCTCTGAATGTTACAGAATGGATGGCTAGGAAGGTCGCAATTGATGATACGAACGGAGCATGGGGAGACGAAGCGAGCAAAGATCCTTGGGACAACGCATCAAACAATGCATGGGGCAGTGACATTTCCAGCACTAACAAAAGTTGCAAAACTGATACTGCTGACGCTGGATGGGGAACAGGGGCAGCTTCTTCTGACGGATGGGGTACTGACTCTGGTTCGGTCGAAGAATGGAGTGACGCTCCATCAGGAAACGATGGTTGGGGAACCCCGGATACTAAGGCGAAGCCTGTTGACCTAAAGCCTGACGGAGGTCCTATAAAGTTCAATTTTGTAGATGTCAATCAAGAAAGTTGCCTCACAGAGGCATGTGCTGTTGCAAACTATATGTCTAATGACAAGAACATTTTTGTTGACGCTCAGCATCTCGTTCTCTGTTTTGATGTAGGAGGCACCACTACTGACATATCGGCATTATGCACTATGAAGGACAAAATGGGACAGCAGCGTAGCGCAATGATTAAACAAAATTCTATACGTTTTGCAGCTCAACGTATATCAAATGCCACAAAGAACATTCAGTCATTCAAGAAGGTGCTTGATGATATCTGCGAAAAACACAAGATTCGCATTTTGGGCTTAAATATGGGCGATACCACATACTCATCCGAGACTGCACCTTACTTCTATGAACAAATTGTAGACAATCTAAACACAGATCAACTGGTAGATTTCTATAAATGTATCAGTGCTAATTGTCCAGAGTTGTTCTGCATCAACCTCTATGTGACAGGCTTGATAATGTATTATGCCGGACAGTTGTCCAACAAGCTTATTCAAGAAGTGCGTAGGTCGGAAGACGGGCCTGATGAGAATTGGCGGCCTCAAGTGCAGATTGTATTTGCAGGTAAAGGTTCCCGTATATTCGAGTGGTTCAGTTGCACAAACTTTGAAAGAGCTAAGAATTACAGTAATGACATGTTCATACATGGATTCGGCGGCATGGAACAGGCAAAGAGACTAATGTACGGCCCTCCTTCTATCGATTTATCGTCAAAGAGTTCACCTGACAACAAGTTTGAGGTATCCAAAGGGCTTGCCATGTCGTCACTGCAGGCAGCAGGCGGGGGACTGGTCGTTCCCGAAGAAGACCAAGCCATAGAAATACTCGGCGAAGAAGGCTTTAGGATTAAAAACATAGATGGAGAAATTATTGATTTGCCATACGACAACTCAATAACATGTGAATTTATGGAGCATATCGGCAACTATTTTATGGGTCCTGTTGACGGAACAAGAGAAATGACATGCAAAAAGTTTATGGATTTCGCACAGGTTTTTTTCACCTACGCAAAACGACTCTACAATATTGATCGCAAGATGGGCCAAGCCGATTTTATCCATGGTTTCAAGAATATGAATATTAATGGCTATATTCAGGCACTCCCCGAATACCGCAAGGCCGTTCAGGACATGGGACCAGAAAATAAATTCGACTTTGTAGCTCCGATCATTATCCTTGAAGGAATGAAGTTCTATGACGAGGTGCTTCTACCAAAACTAAAATAAACTAACACCCATGAAATTCTGCATTCTTATAGAACTATCCAAGGGAAATATTTCATTTCTTTACAATAGGAGTGACGGAGAGAGCAAGTTTGCACCTTTCACTGGCGACAGTCCAACCCTACCCCTTGCAATCTATTGCTTTGGCAACGATATACAGATAGGCCAATTTGCAATAGAGGAAGCGATGAAACAGTGTCCAAATGCTTACACAGATGTATTCCAAACCATGAAAACGGTAGGAACGTATAAGTACAAAGGCAATGAATATCATTACAACACACTTCTCAAAAATGCGATAGAGAAATATCTTACATACTTTTTCGATTCTGTACTAATTGGTCAATATGGTCGCTTGGAGGAAAACATCGCATCCATGCCTATTTGTTTTGTCTTCAACTCAGACATTGATGAGAACGAGAGGCTCTTTGTAAAAGACAGCTTCGAAAAAGGAGGGTATAGTAATATTGCTACTATTGACTACGACAAGATTGTGGTAGAAGTATCCAAATTTTCAACCAACCATGCAGTATGTGTCGCCAGCAACGGAAGAGACCTATTTATGAGCCTTTACGAAACAAAGACGCATAAATACATTGGGAGTACAGTGATGTCAAACTGCGGCAAAGACCCTCGCGTTGATTTCGCAGTGGACAAATTATGGGAGTCATTAGGTTATGACAACTATTATCTGAGCCTAGAAACTGAAAAGCCTATACTTACAAAGCTTGCGGAAGAGTTTCTATCAAGTGGCGAACTTGAATTTCAGCAAGATGTACTCTTCACGGATGGTCATGCCAGAGAGTGCTTCCTTTCCATACGCCAACTAGATGACTACAGATTCCATGATGACGGGAAAGTTGTAGCAGACCTGAAGAATTTGCTCAAAAAACAAAACATCTCACCATTGGACTGTACAATCGTAATGAAAGGAAAGGCTGCTAACAATGGCTATTTCAAGCACATTTTTAATGGAGAATTCCACTCTCTTATGAATGTGGACGATTCATTCCATACAAAAGTAATCTCTCAATTGCTAAAGGACATCCAGGAGCTTGACTATAAGTTTAATCGCACACAACCTCATCCAATCCCGAAAGAACCTGTGCGACCACAAACTATTCCAACATTAATAAAACGAGAGGTGCGTATAAAAATGGCAGAAATAAAGGGTAAAATACGTGTAAGACACTTTGCCGAAGCAAAAAAACTTGCCAACAAGCTTCTCGACCATTTGCATGAGCAAAATTTAGACATGTGGGACGGCGAATTACGCTCCATCATAAAAGAAATAACACAAAAAGGAGATGTTAAAACACCTATCAACCAGGGAATAGGTGAAAGTCCGAACGAAGTACGCAAGCCACAAGTTAAAACGCCAGAACTCAACATAGAAGACTGCAAGAAATACCAACGAGAGGTACGCAGAAAAATTGCTGAGGCAAAAGCGTCCATACGCAAAGGCAACAGAAGGGCAGCAGAAACGTCATTGAGAGCATTGAAGAAAACTATGAACGACAAAGGTATTTCATCCTTTGACAATAGCATAGACGAAGAGCTTGCTGCAATTGCCACACCTCCGCGACGGATTTCTTCAAGAACGCCAACAAATGACGGAAAATCCACTAAGAATCTTACAGAAGCAGAGAAGCTACTCGTTACAGGAAGATTCGTTGAAGCCAAACGAGTATTTGCAAAAAAGGGAGATTCAGATATGGCACAACTCTGTAGCAAACTTATAGAGTCAAAACGCACAGTCTGCTTATACCAAAATATACTTGAAGAGACAAAAAACAATAACAATAAGACTACTGCGGAAACAGCAGTAAGAGAATTGCGAAGTCTCTTGAAGACATACAACAAATACAACATCAATTCAACAGATATAGAAGAACTTATCAATAATTTCAAAATCATCAAATAATTTATAAACATTATTATGGCTAGATTTCAGATTGAAAAAGGCGAGCGTTTCTCGCTGAGCAAGAGTGAGGGTCTTGAAAAGGTACGCGTAGACCTAAATTGGAAGTCAGGTGCCGACCTCGATGCTTCCGCGTTCCTCATCGGCGAGGATGGTCTTATTAGCGACGATGCTGATTTCGTGTTCTACAATTCAAAGAATCGTGCTAATCCAGAAACGGGCGACTTTGAGCCATTTAACAAAGCCATCCATGGCAACAAGAAAAATTGGCAGAACAACACCATTCCTATTTCAGCTGACGGTTCAGTCCTTGGCTCCGCTGATGACCTCGGTGATGATGAGGAGAATGGAGAAGATGCGGGTGAGACTATGCACGTAGATCTTTCAAAGGTAGGTGCAAAAATCCAGGAGATTGTGTTCTGCGTCACTATTTATCATGGCGACAAGGATGGTGTTACATTCAGTAAAGTTCGCAATCCGTCTATCACTATCTCTAACGAGGAAACTGGGGAAGAACTCTGCACCTACAACCTCAAGGATGGTTTCTCATCGGAGACGGCTGTGGAAGTGGCCAAACTCGTTTGCAACGAAGATGGCGAATGGGACTTTGAGGCTATCGGCGAAGGCCACGATGGAGGCATGCAGACTCTGATAGACATGTACGCATAACGAAGTATAAACATTGGATTAAATTCCAAGCATATCCACTACTATTATGGCAGAAAACAAAAACAACCGCAAGTCTAATCGCAACTTTAGACTTGACAAACATGTGGAGCGTCACTTCGAAATCGAAAAAGGAACTGACGATGCTTCTGTAATGCCAGACAACACCCTCACCGAGCCCCCTTCTACACCTCCAGAAGTAGGTCCAGCACCAATTTCCCCTGAGCCACCGACAGGAGATGACGAAGAAAGCGAAAGTGGAGGTTCATCTATCAAATGGGTAACTATTGTTCTGATTATTGTGGCTGCCATAGCTATATTTGCCTACATCTTTATGAGTGGAGGCAAAGATAAGGAAAACACTGACAAAGAAATTCCTCAGACTGAGCAGAACGACAGCAATCAGAATAGCAAAAACGTTAGTGACTCTGTAACAAATTCGCTTCCTACACCAGAAGAGGCTACGCCTACTTCTGGTGCAGAATCAACAACTACGTTCAAAGATGGCAAGAATGTCTCCAGCCTTTCAGACAACGAAACCAAAACTCCATCAAAAAAGGCTGCTACATCTTCTGTAGAGTCGCCAACAGAGACGGTAGCAAACTCTCCAGCAACATCACCTTCCACATCCAGCACTACCACATTCGGTGATATTGAAGAGAGTGCACGCCGCGTTATACGTGGCCACTTTGGAAATGGTAAAGAACGCAAAGCAAAGTTGGGCGCTTTTTACGCTGAAATTCAAAGTAAAGTGAACGAAATGTACCGTCAAGGGATGGTTGAATAGCTATTACAAACAATTCGATACGTTCATTATGTAAAGGGTGTGCGTACATATAGATACGCACACCCTTTTAAAACTTATAAACAGCCATAATTATTATGGAACAAAAACATCACTACACTGGCTTGACCGATGCTCAGGTGCTAGAAAGCCGCAAAAAGAATGGTGCCAACGTGTTGACACCGCCAGAGAAAGAACCTTTATGGAAGCAGTTCTTGGAGAAGTTCGGCGATCCGCTCATCATTATCCTGATGATTGCCGGTGCGTTGTCGATAGGTATATCATGCTATGAGTTCTTCGGACTCGGACTAGATGCTGCCGTTTTCTTTGAGCCTGTAGGTATATTCGTCGCCATTCTCCTCGCAACTGGATTAGCCTTTTATTTTGAGTTGCAAGCAGACAAAGAATTCACGATTCTCAACCAAGTGAATGATGACGAACCCGTTGAAGTGATACGCAATGGCAACACTACGCAGATACCTCGCAAGGATATTGTTGTTGGCGACATTGTGATTCTCAATACAGGCGAGGAAGTTCCAGCAGACAGCGAATTGCTCGAAGCAACATCTTTGCATATGGACGAGTCAACATTGACTGGTGAACCGATGTGTGGCAAGAGCGTCTTCGAGAAAGATTTCGACAAGGCTGCCACCTATCCTACAAACCATGTGATGAAAGGCACAAAGGTAATGGAGGGTCATGGCATCTGCCGTGTACTTGCTGTAGGCGACAAGACAGAACAAGGTAAGGTGTTCGAGGCTGTACAGATTGACGACAGCGTGAAGACCCCGCTCAATGAGCAGCTTGATGGTTTGAGTGACTGGATAACCAAGGTAAGCTATGGATTTGCCGCACTTATTGTCATCGGACGTATCATTATGTACTTCGTGACAAATGGAACCGACTGTTTCGGCTCAATGGAGCAGGTCGCTCCGTTCATAGCATACGTTCTTCAAACATTGATGATTGCCGTGACGCTTGTGGTTGTGGCCGTGCCGGAGGGACTGCCAATGGCTGTTACCTTGAGTTTGGCTTACAGTATGCGTCGTATGCTCAAGACCAACAACCTTGTAAGAAAGATGCATGCTTGTGAGACAATGGGAGCAACTACCGTTATTTGTACCGACAAGACGGGAACGCTGACGCAGAATCTTATGAGCGTAGATGAAATGAAGGTGTATGGAGATACACCTAAGGATGTTCTGAACGAGGGGCTTGCCGTCAACTCTACAGCATCCATTGATTTCTCTGACAAAAACAAACCGCAGATCCTTGGCAATCCAACAGAGGGTGCTTTGCTTCTATGGCTCAACAAGAAAGGCGTCGACTATCGTTCTGTACGTGAGAGCGTAAAGACAGTTGCGGAGGTGCCATTCTCTACAGAACGCAAGTATATGGCAACCATAGTAGAGTCTGTAGCGTTGAAGGGCAAGAAGGTGTTTTATGTGAAAGGTGCTCCTGAGATTGTGTTCGGGCTTTGCAAAAAGACGTCTGTAAGTAAGGAGGACGTAGATAAGCAACTGACAGAATATCAGAGTCGTGCCATGCGTACACTTGGCTTCGCCTACCAGGTGTTGAACGATGGTGATAAAGCAATTGAAGACAACAAGATCGTTGCGGACAAACTCTGCTTCATCGGAGTTGCAGCTATTGCTGACCCAGTAAGATTGGACGTGCCTTCTGCTGTTAAGGAATGCGTGGATGCTGGTATCAGAGTGAAGATTGTAACTGGTGACACTCCTGGAACAGCAAAGGAGATTGCACGTCAGATAGGTCTTTGGAATGATGCGAAGGATACGGAGCGTAACATCATTACCGGTCCTGAGTTCGCAGCATTGTCGGATGAGGAACTGCAGGAGCGCATTCTTGACTTGAAGATTATCTCGCGCGCCCGTCCTATGGACAAGAAGCGACTAGTGGAGACCTTACAGAAGAAGAACCAGGTGGTTGCCGTAACTGGTGACGGCACCAACGACGCACCTGCTCTGCGTGCTGCCCACGTAGGTCTCTCAATGGGCGACGGCACGAGTGTGGCAAAGGAAGCATCTGACATAACCATTATCGACAACTCTTTCAGCAGTATCGGTAAGGCTGTTATGTGGGGACGCTCATTATATCAAAACATCCAGCGGTTCCTCTTGTTCCAGCTAACTGTGAACGTTACGGCTTGTTTCCTCGTTCTCTGTGGTGCGTTCATGGGAACGGAGTCTCCCTTGACCGTTACACAGATGTTGTGGATAAACCTCATCATGGATACCTTTGCAGCAATGGCTCTCGCCTCCTTACCCCCATCTGAGAGCGTCATGAAAGACAGACCTCGTGACCGCAATGCTTTTATCCTCAACAAACCGATGCTTCGAGAAATAATCGGAGTAGGTGGTTTCTTCTTTCTGATGCTACTCGGAATGCTTTATATCTTCCAGCACGCAGAAGTGAATCAGCTTACCGACCTTCTTCATCTTCAGTTGGGAGCCAAGGGACACGTCTCTACTTACGAGCTGACATTGCTCTTTACAACTTTCGTTATGACCCACTTCTTCTATCTCTTCAATGCTCGTGCATTTGAGACAGGACGAAGTGCGCTCCATTTCAAAGGATGCAATGGTCTGCTTACAATTGTGGCTATTATCCTTGTTGGTCAAATTGCAATGGTTGAATTACCTGGCTTGCAGCAGTTCTTCAATGTAGAGGGACTAAAACTGACTGACTGGATAATTATCATAATTGGTTCTTCCTTCGTGCTTTGGGTGCGCGAGATTTGGCATCTTTTTACAAAGAAATAGTTTATGGTGGGACTACACAACGTTTGTTGTGTAGTTCCACTTTTCAACGAACGGATGACATCCAAGGAGAGCCTTTTCTGAAAAACAACATAGTTTGTAGTACACAGCAGCACAAACGAGATTCGTAAAATGCTGGATAACAAGAAAAACCTTTAGTGAGCGTCAAACTTGGGTAAAAAACGGAGCATTGCCGTTCACATCTCTGCTTTTCTTACGTTATCATATATGGAGAGCTTTCAGCAATACTCCTCCTTGAACCAAAGGCGATAGATGGGGTCAACAAAGGCGAAGTTCTCCTTTTCTTTCTCTATGATATCCTTGTTTTGAAGGATTTTCTTGTTCTTGACAATCGTGTTAGGGTTGCCCAGGTTATAGATTTGCTTCACGGCTTGCGACGAGAAATGCTGCTCACCATGGGCTATCGCCTTGAGCATCTCTATCTGTGTGGAGCTCAGCGACTCCGTATCATTCTGAAACATAGGGGTATTGATGTTCAACACTTGCTTCAAACCCAAAGAGAAAACCTCTTCTGTCACCTCTGCCGCGGTAAAGCTCCAGATGAAATAGCATAGCTGTTGGAGATACCACGAATGGCAAGCCACGGTATCACAGATTTTATCAGCCAGCTCTTTGGAGATAGACTTGCCTGTCTTCTCAAAAGACGACTGGATAAAAGGAATCCAATGTTCCTTGGCTATCTTCTGCATGAAAATCACTTGACCGAAACGATAGAACGGACTTTTGGAATTGTTGAAGATATTGAGCATCATGTTGCGCTTGCTTCCATAAAGGCAGTAAGAGGTCAACTGCTGCTGTTGCCAAACGGAACGCATCTTGCCCTCCATGTTCTTATACTCAGGGAGATTTGCCAATTGCTGAAACTCATCAATGCACACGATGATCTTGACGCCCTTCTCCCTTGCCAGAATCTCCGGCAACTGGAGAATCGTCATCTTGTCACGCTCTTGTGGCACAAACTTCATGTCGAAAGCGACAAAATCCGTTATCTGGTCGTTCACGACAATCTGCGGAACGACACCTGTCAAGAACTTCTTGGCATCCTCTATCCAACGTTCCATCTTTGACGAGGCGCAAGCGATGACTTGGCTGGCAAAGGTGCGATAGAACTCTGCCTCAGAGCCAATGCTAAATGCGTCGATATAACAGATTCTCACATTCTTATCCTCTGCACTCAGCTCTCCCATCGCTTTCTTGACAAGCGACGACTTGCCCCATCTACGTGGCGAAATAAGCATCACGTTGATATGGGAAGCCAGCATTTGCTTGAGCATAGCGCGGTCCTCCACACGGTCGATAAAATTCTCCTCGGTAGCTAAAGTGCCAAACTGAAATGGTGATTGATATGCGGTCATCTTCCGAAACATTTTCTGAAATACTTCGGCAAATATACTAAATATTACCCAAAGGTAAGTTACCCCAGGGTAACATTTAGTGATTGTTAGCATTCCATATCAGTCCTACTATAAACCACAAGAAACAGCTAAGATGACGGGGGCAGAATCTAACCACGAAGCAAATAGTAAGAAAATTTTGGGGTTATACTGTTATAAAACTTTACCAATAAACTTATTTTGGGACACGTATCGCGGCTACAGACAGAGCCTGAAAATAGTAAACTGATTACTGAAAGAAAATACGGCGAAGGCGTGGAGAAAAACAGCATTGAGGGCTTGGTGCTTGATTTTGGGCTATGTTAAATGGATACGGAGTAAAAGTTAATGGGCCGTTAATTCATGCTAATCAACTTGCATTCGGCTAAACGGAAGGTTATCTTTGTATAGTTGCTCCACTATGGCAATTTGCACCCCAGCCATCTTTGCACGAGAGGCAGGACGCAGAAAAATAAAATAATGTAAAATATAATACACCAAAATAACAATGAAAAAGTTAAGTTTCTTATCAATTTTCCCTGTTGGGTATCGGGAAATATCGTTCTCGTATCGACCACGTATCGATCCCGTATCGATCCCGTATCAATCCCGTATCGTTCTCGTATCATCCTCCTATCGTTCTCCTATCGTTCTCGCTTCCGGAAGCGGAAACAATACGGAAA
>ERZ1026901.341-NODE-341-length-40281-cov-14.238801_pt1 | contig 40281 bp, 39 predicted proteins | sample MGYA00380179_ERZ1026901 | MGnify/ENA primary metagenome ERZ1026901 (study PRJEB33269, sample SAMEA4719815) | human gut metagenome | biome: human-associated habitat; feature: organic feature; material: feces | place: Cameroon | collected 2013-10 ... | reverse complement strand
TTCTGCTGCTCCATCAGGACGGTTTCGATACGCTCTTTCAGCAAAAAGTGGAACTGTTTTGGGTAATAGCACAGATATTTGTCGAGGATCGTATCAATACCTGTTTTATCAATGTTTACCGCAAGCTGCTTTCCGTAAAGAGTTTGTGCCGTATGCACCGTCTGCGTAAAACGGGATTTGAACGGAAGGCACTGTGCCTTTGTCAGATAGGCACGGCTTTCAATTTCAGGGCTGTACAGAGCAAAATCCAGTAAGAAAGAATCTCCGCAGTCAAAAATCGGGCAGGGCTTATAACCGGATCTATCCCGAATCAGCGCAATATTGTTCAGGTGCCGGTCCTGATTCAGAAAAAGCGCATCGAACTATTTTTCCTGATTTCCGCGCGAAGTCGTCACCACAACCCTGTCGTTGGTATGCAGCGTCAAATAATTTCCAGCCATTTGTGATCCTCCGCCATTCTTCCCTGCGTCTTTTCAACAAGCAGAACCGGGTCATATTCCGGAACGCCAACAGCATCCAGATAGTAATCCAAGCCCTTTCGTGTTTTCGGAATGCATCGGTCTGCCAGAAAGGCCAGGAAGTCTTCCCATGAGGGCGTTTCGTTCACACCAAACGCAGTATCCAGTATTTCGTCAACTTTGTTTTCGATGCAGATCTGCTCCGCTGTAAAATCTGCCAAAATCACGGTACACAACGTATCTCCGTCATAATACCGATATTCTTTCAGCTGATGTCCTTTCTGTTCTGCATTTCTGCGGAACAGTTCCGGGTCTGTTGATGCAAGCGGTCGGACGGTGATTTTTTCACCGTCAAAAGAAAGTTCTACCCGGTCCTCTTTTGAAAGTCCCATCGCATGAAGCCACCCTGCCGGGAGATTGACCGAATACTTTTCTGCATTCTTTCCTGCTGTTCCCCCGGCTTTTCTTCTCATAATTTTCACGCTGCGACGATTCATGCACTTCACCTTCCCTTGCAAAAAGAACACCATATTGGCCGCCAACAATCAATAATTTTATTTTGTCAGAAAATTTTAAAAACTTATGTAACACAAAAAGCCCCACGCTCAACACTGCCTCTGAATCTGACCGTCTCTGGTCAGAGCAGAAAAGCATATGTTGAGCGTGGGGCTTTGTTTATCGGCTCGGCTGCCAGCCGGGCTTTTGGTGTTCTTTGGGTTTGTAGGTTCCTTTGGTAGTATCGATCACCGCCTGCAGCAATTCGAGCTTCTGCCATGTGGGGCAGTTCAGACGGTCGATTTTTTCGATCACATAGTTGGCGTGGGCGGTTGCGACCCGTTTTCCGAGTTCGTCCCATCCCTCTTTCGTTTTGGGGTAATGTTGTTCTGCAGAACTACCACAGGGCGTTTCCCGCCCTGTTCCGAGCCGATATGCGGCTCCATGTCTGCATAGTAGATGTCCCCTCTGAGATATCTCCAATTGTTCGGTAACATAAAAATCAACCTCCTTTTTATGTAAGAAACAGCCGCCGCAGACGGATGCCACGACGGCTGTTGTTCAGGAGGTAAAACGAAATTGTCAGTTTTTCAGCGGCAGACTCATCTCACGGCTGGCACCGTTATAGATGCGGAGAATCTGCCGCATGTGGCGGTTTGCAGAACTGCCGGTGTCTTTCTGAGCCAGCTGCGTGATGGTTTTCGGGTGTGTCCTTGCCAACTGCTGCACCAGGCGCTCCCGGCTGTACTCGCCCTCGTATACGGAGATGAAGCGGGCCACACCACGGATTACACCGGCAAGGTAGGAATCTACATTGCCCTTCCACGCCTCGTTGATGATGCGAAGCATCTCGACGTAGCGCTCACAGCCATACTGTTTGTACAGCTCGTATGCCGTTTCGATGCAGTAGATTTTCCAGGGTGCCCGGATGCCGTCATAGGCAAATTCCACACCGGCATTCGACGTGATTCCCACAAAATAAAGTGCATCCGGGTTTTCGGCCACCAGATTTGCACGAAGGCGTTCGCCCGCCGTCAGGCAGGTAGCATTGCCCGTCCGAATCGCAAACAGCGTTGCTTCGTCTTCTTTGGTAAGGCCGTAGAAGACTTTACAGCGGACGGGCAATGGGCTGAACGTAGTAGTCAAACCCATATCGTGTCTGGCAATACGTGCAGACATCCTTGACGAGCTGCCTGGGGTCGGCTCTGCGGAGCCGGACGCCCTTTGCGTCCAAAAATGCCCCTCGGCAGACGGCGCACAAAGTTGTCAGGGTGGATTTATCCACCTTTTTTGTGGTCTTGCGATTCATTTGCGTACTCCTTTTCGCTGATATATAAAAAGGCCGTCCGTGGTTCCCCTCGAACGGCGTTTGGAAAAGGTTTTGTATGGTTTCTCTTAATTTGCCCCCGGCACCCCTGAGAAAGGGAAACATTCAGGCGTTGGATTTGCACCACTCCATTGGCCTCTCGGCCACCCCGTCTTCTTTATGACCGGGCCGCGAATTACGGAAGTATCATTATCTGGAAGTACCTGAAGCTGCATATTCAATTTTCAAGGTCCGCCCGGCTGCGGCTCCCGCTCCCTTTCGGAGCTGGGCCGCTGCCGTGACAATAGTGTATCGTACTTTCGAGCAAAAGTTTATGGACTCGTAGTCCAAGTCACCCACCCTCTTAGTCCATATATTGTATACAACAGTCCCAAAATGCAAAAAAATCCCGCCTGAAGAGCAAAACCTTCGCTTTGCCCTCAGACGGGATGTCTTTCGACACGACTGTTAGCTAAATCAACCAATAAAGGCCTCCGAATCTCTTTCTTATTAGGAAAAGATTCAGAGGCCTCTGTTTTACAATTTTTTCGGAATAGCGGCTTTCACCAGCAGCGTCATGGGACGGCCCAGTTCATCTTTCATTCCGGGAATCCTCAGCATCTCTGCAGAGGTTCGTTGTCATATTCGCTGGTATGGAGTGGTTTCACTGGCTGCATTGAACTTCTGATAACATCCAAAATAGTCTGATCCGCCGGGAGCCACGGAACGGAATCAATGTCATCTTTTGTCAGCCAGCGTGCAGCCTCGGCTTCTTTCAGCACCAGTTCGCCGGAAACCACTTCACACCAGAAGCAGTCCATGGAAAGATGAAACGCCGGATAATCGTACTCGACCGTACCAATCCGGTCACCCACAGCGATTTCCGTGTCCAGTTCTTCTTCGATTTCCCGCTTCAGAGCCTGCTGCGGGGTTTCTCCCGGCTCGATTTTGCCGCCCGGAAACTCCCACTGACCCTTGTAGTCACCATAACCGGCCGATGTCAAGTCTTGGACAACATTTTTCACAAATAAAATTGAAAAAACGTAAAAAAATAAGCCCTACAAGGCTTTCAGTCGGTATCAAACCGATCTGAGCCTTGTAGGGCTTAACAGTTTACTCTATACGTTTTTTCTTAGACCGCCTGCAGCGGGGTGTTTTCCATCATTTTCTTAAATTCCTCTACTGTCATTCCAGCATCTTCCGCTACTTCTTCAATTGTCACACGGCCTTTTCTCACCTGTTTAACCAGCATACCATAGCTTTCGGCATTTACGCAACGAGTCGTCATAAATTTTACATCTTTTATAGCTGGTGAAGTGCTGCCCCAAAATACAAGCAGCCCCTCCCCTGCCACAGGGCAAGGGAGGGGCTGCCGCGTCGGGGCTGTGCCGTATTTCCAAGGCTGCAACCTTTGGTTCAGTTCCCGATCATAATATTCAAAATCTCGCAATCGGTGCTGCGCATACCACGGTTGGCAAGGCGCCCGACATTGGCAATGGTGTTTTCTACGCCCTTGGTCACAATGCCGTCACCGCCGTAGAACTGACAGCCCTGCCGGTACATTTGGTAGCCCAACAGACCGTTGCGTACAGCCGTTGCAATTTTGGCGGCGCACGACGGCTTGGCACCGTCACACACCATACCGGACAAAATTGCAAGCCCGTTGACGATGGTATGGGCAATCACCTCGTAATCGCCGCCGTCCAGCCATGCAATGCCGCACGCCGCGCCGATGCCGGCGCTGGTGGCACCGCAGAATGCGGACAAACGACCGATCCCGGTTTTCTGGTGGATAGTGATCAAATCGGAGATCAGCACCGCCCGCAGCAGCTTTTCCTGCGTAGCACCGAGTTCTTTTGCATAGACAATGACCGGTAGGGATGCCGTCATACCTTGGTTTCCGCTGCCGGAAACAATGCCCACCGGCAGCTCGCACCCGCTCATACGCGCGTCGCTTCCTGCCGCCGCGGCGGCTGCCGCACGGGTATAGACGTCGGCGTTTTCTGCCTTCAGGATCGTGCGCCCGACCTGTGCGCCCCAGCTGTTCTTCAGCCCTTCCTCCGAAATGGCGGTGTTGCACTGAATCTGGCGTTCTAGCAGAAAACGAACCTCCTCCAAGTCTACCGTTTCGGCATATTCCAGAATTCCCTCCACCGTCATATGGCTTCGGTCGGTTTCCGCCTCTTCCTGTGCAGCTTCCCCGCAATGCGGCAAAGGCTGCTGCACGCCGTTGTGTTCCACGCGGGTGATATGGGTGTGGAAATCCTCAATCACCGTGCAGGAGGTTTCCCCGTCCGCCGTCAGGCGAACCTCAATGTAAAAAATCTTGTCATTGGGTGCCGTATGTACCTCCACAGGGCAGCTGCGCAGCGCCTGTTTGGTTTTTTCGCGCTGAAGCGCCGTCACGTTGGAGATTACCTGCAGCCCCGCTGTTTCGTCCCCGGCGATAACGCCCAGGATAACGGCGGTTTCCAGTCCCTTCATACCGTCCGTGTTGGGGACAATGACGCTTTTTACGTTTTTGATAATGTTGCCGCTGACATATAACTCGCATTTGCGGATGCTTTGCGGCTTGTCCAGAACGCTTCGGGCAATAGCTCCGGCATAGGCAACGGCAACCGGCTCTGTGCAGCCCATCGCCAGAAGAAGCTCCTCCCGCAGAATATCCCCGTACATAGCATAGGTTTCTTTTTTCATTGATTTTCCCTCCTGCGCACGATTTTTTTACGTCTCATCGTCATGCGGGCAGATTCTGCTGCGGTATTCCGAGGGAACAATGCCCGTCATTTCCTTGAAAATTCTTGTAAAATATTGGGGGTTATCGAACCCCACCATACCTGCCACTTCCCCGGCGCGGTATCGCATATCGCGCAACAGCTGCTGGGCGCGCCATACTCGCAGCTGGTTGACATAGCGGACAAAGCCCACGCCGGTTTCCTTTTTAAAGCGCGTGGAAAGATAGTTGGGGTTCAGCTTCATTTCCTCCGCCAGCCAGTTTAAGGAGAAGGTGCGTTCCATATAATGGGAGTCAATTGCCCGCAGACAATGCTCGATCACGGCGCTGGCTTTGGAGGCCTCCGCCGTGGCTGGCTGCAGGTACGGCTGCAGTTCTTCCACGGTAGACACAAAGGTCTGCCATAGCTCTGCGTCCGTATGGCTTGCCTCAAATTGAACCAGCCCGTTCATCGGCAGGCACGCAGGCTGCCCATTTTTGGTGCTTTGCTTAACGGCTTCCAGCTGGGTATCTGTGTACAGCGCTATCAAAAAGCGCTTTTTGCCTTCCCAGTCTGACCACGGCTCCGGCAATGCCTCCAGCTTTTGTCTGACCAAGGCGATGCCCTCTGCGGTATGCCCCTGCATAAGGAATCCGTTATAATTTTTGCGAACCTCGTCATACAGTGCCTGACTGTCCGGGCTGCTTTCGGCGCGCTTGCTGCGCACTGCCGCCGCGGCTTTTTGCAAAAGCGTGCAAAAGTTGCCGCGGCGAATCGGTTTAAGGACATACTCAAACACCTTGCGGGAGCTGATTGCCTTTTGCGCGTATTCAAACTGGTCATAGGCAGAAAGCACGATGATCAGCACGTCAATGTTCCTGCGCGTAATTTCCTCCAACAGCGCCATACCGTCCATAATCGGCATACGAATATCCATAATAAAGATATCGATTTTGTCGTGGCAAAGATGATCCAGCGCCAAGGCACCGTTTTCTACGCAGATCGGCGTTTGCATCCCCATTTCTGCCCATGGCAGATAATCCCGCATGGTTTCCCGTGCGATTTGTTCATCATCTGCAATTAAAACACGAATTTCCGTATCCATACTGCTTTTCCTCACAGTTGCGCCGGAATGGTAAAGCGGGCGCAGGAATAATCGCCCTCAATGGAAAATTGAAGCCCGCTTTCTGCCCCGTAGTATTTGACCAGCCGGTCATTGACATTGCGCAGCCCGTAGCTGGTCGGCTTTGCATCCTCCGGCAGCTGCAGCGCCTGTTTCACCTTTTCCAGATCCATTTTGTTGCCGTTATTCAGCACCGAAAACTCAATGTTGTTTTCCTTCTTTTTTACGCGAAGCATCAGCTTTCCGGTCTGACCGGATTCATCAAAGCCGTGCTGCAGAGCGTTTTCTACCAAGGGCTGCAGCAGCAGCTTGATGACCTGATAGTCCAGCACCTCGGGGTCAATTTCATAGGACATGCTAAACGAGTTGGAAAACCGCTTTTGCTGAATGTTCAGATAGCAGCGGATCTGGGTCAGTTCTTCCGACACCTTCAATTGGTTGACGCCGTTATTGAGCGAGTAGCGCAGCATCTGCGAAAGATCCGTGACCATTTCCTCAATATCATCGGCGCCGTATTTGACCGCCATCCAGTTGATGGAATCCAGTGTATTGTACAAAAAATGCGGGTTGATTTGCGCCTGCAGGGTGCGAAGCTCTGCTTCTTTTTCGCGCACCTTGGCGCCGTAGACTTCTTCGGTCAGCCTTTCGCGCATTTCCAGCATATTTTTAAAGTTGCTGTACAAGATGGCAACCTCATCGTGTCCTTTGTAGACAGGCACATCCACCTTGAAATCCCCGGCGCCGACCTTTTTCATAATGTTGGCAAGCGCCAGTATGGGGGTGGAGATATGGTATGTCAGCAGCAGCGCCGCTAATACCGAGATCGTCAGCGACGTCAGAGCAAGCAGCAGAATGGTTTTGCGCTGTGCCGTAATTTCCTTCAGCGCGTCAAAATCCCTTGCCTCACCGACAATGCGGAACCCGTTGACCGAAAGCCTGCGCATCACAAAAGCAGAACGCCCGGATGCGCTGCCGGCAATCGTTACCGTTTCACCGACATTTTCCGGAATGGAAACGCCGGTTTCATAGGGGAAAAGCAGGTTACCCTTGGCATCCAGCAGATACACCACCGTATTGTTTCCCAGCCGGATGGAGTTCAGTGCGTAGCGCAGATAATCACTGTTGACATACACGCTGACAATGCCCAGCGGCTGCTCCCAGTTCTGTTCATCGTAAATCAGGTGGGAAACCCGCACGCTGGAGCCGTATTCTGTATAGTGGTAATCCCATACAAATTGCCCCTGCGCGTGCAGCACCGCCTGCAGCCATTCCTCGGAAATGTTTTTGGTATTGTCTGCGCCAAACAGCTGATGTTCTGCATCCAAGCCATAGATTTCCGCATTGAAGGTCGGGAAAAATCTCGTCAGATTTTCGCTGGATTGTCTTGCTGTTTGGATCTTCTGTTCCTCGTCCTGCCAAGCGGCATCGTCCTGCCGCAGGGCGCTCTGCACGGAGGTGTTGGCGCAAAGCTCCAGCGTCAGATTGCGCGCATCCCAGAAAACCGATGCCAACTCCGCCGCACCGGTGTCCATTGAGGTATAAAAGGAATTGTAGACTTCTTCCTCCACGATTTTTTGCGTACTGGTAAGGTTGTACCAGACAAAAACCGCGGTAAGAAATACCAAAATGGTACTGTTCCATACGACAAGCCGCCGAAAAAGCATCGTTTCCCCTGCTTTCCTGTAGACCAAACGATTTTCCTGCCGTTATACGGCAGGAAAATCGTTTGTATTGCATTATTCTTGGCAGCGTGCCTGTTCAAACTCATCGCGGGCTTTGCGCAGCAGCTCCGGCTGCAGGCAAAGTTCCCGCCCAAAGCAGGCCATGATCTGTGCCGCCTTGCTCATACCTGTGCGCCCCAGTTCCGCCCCGGAGCAGGCCGTCACCGACCAATGATGCCCGGGGATGCCCCGCGCCTGACAGACGGTATTCAGTGTCACCGTCGGGGTGCGCCAGCTTACGGCAGATACATCCGTGGAGCCGGGTACATACCGGGGGCTACCGCCCAGCGGGCGGAGCGTTTCCTCCAGGGCAGGACCCGGCAGCCCCAATTCCTTTTGGATGGCTGCGGCAAAGTCCTTGTCCTGCTGCGTAAAGCGCGGCGCACCGCAGATTTCCAGCTGGCGATGCATCGCTTCCATCAAGGTGCGGTTCAAAAGCGTTTCCGGCGAGCGGGTCAGCTCCTCGGTTTCCATGCGTGTTTCGGTGGCGTGGGCTGCGCCCTCTGCCGCCAAAATCACGCGGCGGTCTGCATCCAGCATAGTTTTTCTGGACGCTGCACGAATATAATACCATAATTCTGCGTAATTTGGAACTATATTCGGTTTATCCCCCGCGTGGGTGTACACATAATGCATCCGCACATCGGTCGGCACATGCTCCCGCAGGTAATTTACAGCAACGTTTGTCAGTTCTGCCGCGTCCAGCGCGCTGCGCCCCATTTCCGGGCTGGCAGCCGCGTGGGCACTTTTGCCGTAGAACCGAAAAACACGGGACGTCATCGCCTGAAAAACTTCCTCACTGACTTGGTTCTTGTCCGCCGGATGCCACGAGATTGCCGCATCGTCCCTGTCAAAGCAGTGGGCGTTTGCCATAACGATTTTTCCCCGGCAGATTTCCTCCTCCGGGCAGCCGTAAACCACGACCTGCCCGGGCAGGTTTTCCTGCTCCAGCGCATAAGCCAGCGCACAGGCCGCCGCCGCAATACCGGCACCCAGCAGGTTATGCCCGCAGCCATGCCCGTTTCCGGGAACAGGATCGCAGTGCGCGACCGGGTTCTGCCCCAGATTCGGCAGTGCGTCATACTCTGCCAAAAAGGCGATGCGCGGTTCGCCCTTGCCCTTTTCGGCGGTAAATGCGGTGGGCAAGCCGGCGGTGTTTTTGCTTACCGAAAATCCGTTTTTCTGCAAAAAGTTTTCAAGGGCCGCAGCGCTTTGGGTTTCCTCCCCCGCTGTTTCGGGGTGGGTAAAAATGGTATCGGCAAGCCTGTCGATCTCAGCCTTATTTTGCTGCAGCCACTCTGTGATCCAATCGGTCATCGAATATCACCCGGCTTTCCTTTACGGCTGGTTGAAGTCCAGATCCTTCAGCGCCAAAATTGCCTCGGTATAGCCGCTGCCGAACCGGCGGGTCAAATCAAACAGGGCGGCATCCGCAATATCATTGCCTGCGGTTTCTCCCAGTTGCTCGCACAGAACGCGGCGGCAGGTGACCCACAGATGCGCCGTGTGGTAATTGAAGCCCTTTTGTGCCGAGGTACCGATGCGCTGGCGAATCTCTGCCAGCTTTTCGCGCAGCTCCGGGGTCATAACAAAGCCGTAGCCAAACTCACAGACGGCGTCGCCGGCGCTCATCAGGGAGTTCACGCCCAGGTCAAAGTCGGGGTCATAGCCGTGGGCAATGCATTTGTCTACATTCTGGCAGTATGCCTTGCCGTACTCCATCAGGTTGTGCTTGTTCCAGCAGCGGCACCACTCGCATTTTGTGACATGGGTCGTATACAGCTCGATTTCGGGAGCCTCGCCCACTTCCATCTGACCGGGCTTGGGACTCCACTCGCCGTAGGCAAGATAGGTAAAGGAATTCACCTCGTCGCCATGCTCCAGCGCATGGGCGTGCATCCGGCGTCCTCTCTCCAAGCCATACTGCGCAGTTGCTTCCGTCATAGCGGTGCGTCCGGCTTCACCCGCCTGCTCCACCGCTTCTTTTTCTAACAGCGCGTACAGCACCGCGTGCTGTTCAATATCGCAGACGCTTTCTTCCTTCTTTTTTGCCAGCTGGCTCAGGTGGTCAAACACGTCCTGCGACATCTGCACAAAGCCATCCTCCAGCGCTTCTGCCCACTGTGCATCGGGTGTCCAGTCCGGGTACTTGGCAAAATGGCTGCATACCGAGTCCTGCCAGTTCTGGGTGTAGGAAATGCAGGCGCGCTCCAGTACGCCGCCGCGGGTGGCATGATGTCTGGTCGCGCGGCGCAGCTCCTCACGGGGCATCAGCTGCACCTTGCGCAGGTTCAGGTCATAGTTCATACGCTGGATGGTTTCTGCCTTGTCGGCGTCAAAGCCCTTTTCCAGCATAAATTTCAGCGTGCCGCGGTGGGCATGGTAGGTCACTTTCTTTACTGCCTCCAGCATGGCGGGCGGGACTGCCTGCACGCTGCTTTCCACCGGCTGCGGCGGCTGATAGCCCAGCTTTTCCATCAGGTAGGCGCGCGCCGCTTCTGCCAGCGCGGAGGCACTTTCGCGGTATGCCTCGGGCAATGCCGTCTGCATATCCAGGAAAATTTCCGACAGCATCTGGTTCGAGCAGGAAACCGCCAGCGCAACCTGCACCTCTGCCGGGGTCAGGAACACCACCTGCCCCAAGGGCTGCCAGAACCGTCGGATAAAGTCCAGCTCCTCCGGCTGCCAAGTGTGGCTTTCGGGCAGGGTGACCATGGTAAACCCGGCTTCCGCACAGGTGCGCCCGCAAATTTCGGAAATCATATTCGGCAGGATGTTCACGACCTTGCAGTCGTGCCCCAGCTGCTCCTGATAGTATTTGCCCTCCGGCTTCGGCGGGAAGGCGAACAGCATCGGCAGCTCCTTGCCGGCCGCGCGGCACTCTGCAAAATAGGGTACCAGCACGCTTTCGGTAAGCGGGGCAGCCAGGCTCGGCGGCGGGGCAAACAGAATAATATCCGGCTCCATCCGGCGCAGCGCCCCGGCATTGTCGTTCAGGATAACGGGGATACCGGTTGCCTTTGCCTTGCTCTGCACAGCCTGCGGCTCGGCAGTAACGCCCAGCATCTGCTCTGCCTTTTTGTCTCCCAGCAGCTTTGAGTAGCACGGGGCAATGTATTCCATCAGGTAGCCCATACCGATGATAACAAAACGAAGATTCTGATCCTGTTTCATTGTAGATTCTCCTTTACATTCCAAGGTAGACACGTTTTACGTCCTCACTGTTCAGCAGCTCCTGCCCGGTACCCGAAAGGCTGATGCGCCCCAACTCGATGGCGTAGGCGTAATCGGAGATCTGCAGAGCGATGGATGCGTTCTGCTCAATCAAAAGCACGGTCGTTCCGGCTTTTCTGACCTTCTCAATCATATTAAAAATTTCTTCCACAATAATCGGCGCCAGACCCAGACTGGGTTCGTCCAGCATCAGCAGCTTCGGGTTGGACATAAGCCCGCGGGAAATGGCAAGCATCTGCTGCTCGCCGCCGGACATGGTGCCTGCCATCTGAGAGGAGCGCTCCTTCAGGCGCGGGAACAGCTCAAACTGCTGCTCAATGCGGTTCTGCAGCTCTGCGCGGGGCAGTTTTTTGCAGGGGATCGCACCCGCCACCAGGTTTTCGTACACCGAAAGCTCCGGGAAAACGTGCCGTCCTTCCGGCACATGGCATACGCCCATCTGCACGATCGAGTTGGGACGGCAGTCGGTAATGTCCATATCATCCAGCAAAATCTGCCCCTCGGCGGCATCCACCAAACCGGAGATCGCCATCAGCGTCGTGGTCTTTCCGGCGCCGTTGGCACCGATCAGGGAAACGATGCTGTTGTCCGGCACCTCAAACGAGATACCGTTCAATGCCGAAATGTGTCCGTAATTCACCTTGAGATTTTTCACCTTCAGCATAAATTACCCCTCCGTTCCGCCAAGTCCGGCGCGTTTTCCGAAATAGGCTTCCTGCACCTGCTTGTTGTTCTGAATTTCCTGCGCATTGCCCTCGCAAAGCTTCTGACCGTAGTTCAGCACCATAATGTGGTCGCAAACGTTCATAATGAATTTCAGGTCATGCTCAATGACGACCACCGTTAGCCCCTCTGCGTTCAGTTTTTTTACAAACAAAAGCAGCTCATGGGTTTCGTTCGGGTTCATACCGGCTGCGGGTTCGTCCAACAGCAGAATTTTGGGGGAAATTGCCAGCGCACGGGCAATTTCCACCTTGCGCTGGATGCCGTAGGGCAGGTTTTTTGCCAGCGTGTCCTTGTATTGCCCCAGCTCCAGACGCTCCAGCAGCGCCGCGCCTTTTTCGTAGATTTCTTTTTCGGTGTTTTTCTGGCGTGCGTTGCCCAAAACGGCATCCAGCATATTGGTGTTGGTGTGGATGTGGAAGCCGACCACAACGTTTTCCAGCACGGTCGTGTTCTGGAAAAGCTGGATGTTCTGGAATGTTCTGGCGATGCCCGTCTTCGCCGCCATATGGGGGCGGTAGCCGGTTATGTTTTTTCCGTCAAACCAGATCTCGCCCTCCGTGGCGGGGATAGTCCCGGCGCAGAGGTTGAAAAAGGTCGTCTTACCGGCACCGTTCGGTCCGATAATGCCAAAAACCTGCCCCTGCTGCACTTCCATATCGACATGGTTTACCGCCTTCAGACCGCCAAAATATTTGCAAAGCCCGACTGTCTTTAACAGCGCCATAAATCAGCCCTCCTTTTCCGTTTCCGGCTGTACCGGTTTGGGATGTGCGGTACGCCGCCGCGCACGACCTTTTTTGGAGCCGCCGCTGACCAGCACGCTGTCGCTGCTGCCGGCAATGCCCTGCGGGCGCAGCCACATCATACCGATGATGATCAGCGCATATACGACCATACGGTATTCCGACAGGAAGCGGAAAGCCTCGGTAACGATGTTGATCAGCAGCGCGCCCACCAACGGACCGGCGATGGTACCCATACCGCCGATGATCGCCATGGACAGAATGTTGAAGCTTTCATCCGTAACAAACATCGAGGAATCCACAAAGTGGTAATAGGTTGCCATAAAGGCACCGGCACAGCCTTCCCAGAAAGTGGCGTACATAATGTTCATCGTCTTGTACTGCGTCGTATTGATACCGATGGATGCTGCCGCTGCGCCGTTTTCGCGAATGGAGATCCACGCACGCCCGGTGCGGGATTTCAGAATGCGGCTGGTGCAGAAAACCATAATGACCAAAACGGCAAAGATAATATAGTAATACCCGCGCGAGGACTGCAAGGAGAGGCCGAAAATTTTCGGACCGGGAATTGCCTTGATGCCCATAGGTCCGCCTGTTACCGAGGTCCAGTTCAGGCAGATAATACGCACGATTTCCGAAAAGCCCAAGGTGACAAAGCCCAGATAAATGCCGGACAGCTTGCCGATGGGAAAGGAAACCAGCATTCCGAACAGGGCGGTCATCACCCCGGCACCCGGCATGGCAAGAAAGAACGGAACATTGGCGCGCGCCATCAGGATGGCTGCCGTATACGCGCCTACGCACAAAAAGCCGGCATGACCGATAGCAAACTGACCGCTGTAGCCGTTGATGACGTTGACCGAGCTTGCCAGCAGCATATACAGAAGAATCTTTATGCAGATACCCAGCACATAGCTGTTATCCACCACAATGGGCAGAAGAATTGCCGCCAGCAGCAAAAGCGGTATCAGTTTGCGGCTGTTTTTGTGGAAAAAGCCGCGGATGGATTGACATTTTTCTTTCATTTTGCTTTCCTCCCAATCTTAATGCGAAGTCCCTTCGGGAAAAAGATCAGAACGATAATCAGGAATACAAACGCGATCATGTCCCGCAAGCTGGACGAGAACAGCGCAATGCCGTAGTTTTCCAAAATACCAATCAGCAAGCCGCCGATGGCAGAGGCCTGTATATCGACAAGACCGCCCAATACGGAGGAGCTGAACGCCTTCATGGTCGCCATACCGCCCATGGAAGCCGAAAGTGAGCCGTAATACAGCGCATACAGCATACCTGCCACGCCGCCGATGCCGCAGCCCAGCACGTTGCCCATCAGCGTTGCGCCGCTGACATCAATGCCGACCATAGCCGCTGCCTTGCGGTCCTGGCTGACTGCACGCAGGATGACGCCCTGCTTGGTTTTGTTCAGGAAAATCGAGAGCAGGATGCACAGCACGGTCACAACCACCATAACAGTGCATTGCACATAGGTGATACGATAATTCCCGATTTGAATGCCGCCCAAGGGGATGACCTCCGGCATGGCTTTTGTTTCGCTGCCGAAAAGAATCTGCACGGTGTTTTTGATCAGCATACTCATACCGATGGTGCAGATCAGCGGAATGTAGCGCGCGGACTCAAAAAATTTCTCATAGCAGATTTTGTGGATCACAATGCCGATCAGACCCGATGCGGCAAAGCTGAAAAGAATCGTCAAAAGAATATTTCCGCCGGTCAGGGTTGCGGTAAACAGCGCGGCAAACGCGCCGATCATAATCACCTCACCAAAGGTGAAGGACACCAATCCCACCACACCCACAATGATGGTGTAGCCAATGGCAAACAGCGCATAAATTGCGCCCTGGCAGATGCCATTGATAAGTTGTTCTATCAGATAGGTCATTTTTTATCCTCCTGCTGAAAAAAGGATAGAAAATACCCGTGCCTTTTCGCTTCATGGGTCAAGGCACGGGTACGATCAGCTCCTTTAAGGCAGTACCACGCAATCACAGGGGCGCAGGCGTTTCGCCGTCAGCCGCAAATTGTACAAGGTACCTTAGTCGTGAACCATCATGTAATCGGATACGGAGGTCAGTACGCCGTCCTGATACTGAACGACCTTATAGCCGCGGTACACAGCACCGTCCTCGGTAAACTCAAAGGGACCCATCAGACCGTCAAAGCCCTTATAGTTCTGAACGGCGTCCTTCAAGGTTTCGCGGTTCAGGTTGTCGCCGCACTGGATCGCGGCATCGCATACCAGCATAACCGTGTCATAGGTGCTGATGCTGTGGAAGGACGGGGGCATATTGGCACGCTTGGTAAACTCCTCGTTAAACTCCTTCGTTTCGGGGGTGTTGTCACTGGCAACAAAGGCAATGTTGGAGTAGATGTCGTTCACGTCATCGCCCAGCAGCTCCACCAGCTGGTCGGTCAGGGCAGAACCGGAGATCGCAACGGGAACATCCCAGCCTACCTGACGAATCTGCTTGACGCAGTTTGCTACTTCGTTGTAGCTGCCCACAATGGCAACGGCTTCCGGCTCGGTCTGGCGCATCTTGGAAACGATGGCGGTAAAGTCCTTCTCGCCGGAGGCAACTGCCTCGGTGTCGGTGATCACAACGCCGTCCGCCTCAGCTTCCTGCGTCATATAGCTCAGCATATTCAGACCGTAGTCGTTGTTGGTGTAGACGATCGCCACCGATTTGGCGCCCATCTTTTCGTTGATGACACGGTTCATCAAAAAGCCGCCGTCATTTTCCTGTACGCCGGTGGTCGCAAAGTTGTAAGGACCTACGCGGGGGAAGTCGATCAGACCGGCGGAGGGGGAAATCTGCACGGTCTTGTTTTCTTCATAAATGGGGGCGGTTGCCATGCAGCAGGTGCTGGAGAAATCGCCGATGGTGGCAAGGATGGTCTTGTCCTGGCAAATCAGGCGGGCAACCTCCGCTGCTTCCTTGGCATCATTCTTGGAGTCAAAGCTCTTCAAGACGACCTGCTTGCCGTTGATGCCGCCGGCCTCGTTGATTTTGTCGGCTGCCATCTGCGCACCGACGTTAAAGTGGATACCGTATTCTGCGCTGTCACCCGTAACAGGGCTGACGACCGCCAAGGTAACGGTATCTTGCGCACCGCTTGTTGCTGCATTTGCCGAATTGCTGTTTGCACCGCAGCCAGCCAGCGCACCGGCACAAAGCACAGCCGCCAACAGGGCACTAAGTTGTTTTTTCATGGTTTTGCATCTCCTTTAAATTTTGAATTGTTGTGCTAAAACCGCTAAAACCGTTGACGCCTTGCGGTTTTCTATGCACTTGCTATAGCTTTATTATATACCGGGTGATATCTTTTGTGAATATAGACAAATCTCACTTTATAAGCACAAATTACAGTTTTGCCACGCTCTTTGATGCTGACAGGCGAAAAATCATAAAAGCATCCTATTTTTATGCCCACCTTATCAACGCACAGAAGCGGACGGCGTATCATCTGGGATATGATCTACGGCACTATTACGCCCAGCACCATGCGTTTATCAAACATTTCAACCTTCCAGCACATTTTCAGTTTGATGTTGCCGCTGGATAAACTTAGTTGATAATGTGCGTTTTCATTACCGCAATTTCTGCCATCCGCGCTTCCGCAGCTTTGATGGAGTCGCCCAGTTCGTGATAGCGCATCGTTGCAGCACGCACCTGTTCTTCCATTTCATCCATGCTCCCGATTTTGTTTTCCTGCAGAAAAATTAGCGTCTTGGACATCTCCTTCAGGTTGTACCGCTTCGCCCATCGCGCATAGCCGTCTCCCTTTCCTTCAGCCAATTTTGCCTGAATATCCACCAATATCTGAAATTTCTGTTCCTGTACCGGATGTTTTTTCGCGGACAGTGCTCTGCTTCTCCGGCGAGGACCGCTTTTAATTCTTCCTCACTGTATCCCGCCCCCAAAGTCCGAAACCGGATGAATCGTTTTTGCCGTACACCTTTCACCGATGTGAATTTTCCGCGCTTGACCTCATAGGCCTCACCGCTTTCATCCCGCAGAGCGCGGTTCAGCGGCAGCCCCATGAGCTTGCCGTCATCGTTGTAAACGATGGCCACCGGGTCTTCAAAGGGATAGCTTGCACCAATCGAGCCGCCGACCGCCTGCTGCAGCGCTTTCAGGTCATTGTCAATCTTAATCGGCTTCGGATGCTGCCCCGGTGCGATTTGCAGCACCGAAAGGGTATTCTTTTCCTGTTCCATCCGTATCCTCCTTTACCGTAATCACAATTTCTCCGGTTCGTGCCGCCTGCATCAGGGAAGCGGCAAAAAAAGCCGCAGAAAACGCCCAGTTCAAAGAAAGCAAAGCCCACAAAAAAGCTCATCATTGCGGCCTCCTCAGTCCAGGCAGATGCAGTTCAGGTTCTTGCCGTCGGCCATAAGCGCCGCGCTGTGCTGTTCCAGATACTCCTGAATGCAGTGCAGGTCGCCCATCGTCAGGGAGACATACTCGCCTTCCATGTTGAAGCGGACGAAGACGACCGGGCCGGTCAGGTAGCGCTTGCCCGACAGCTCCAGCACCTGCTTGGGGTTGTAGCAGCCCGCCACGGGCAGCTCCTTGGAAATGCCGAAGATGTCATCCGTCTCGTCAAAGCAGGGCAGAATGCCGGGCGCTTCTTCCAGCAGAATGGCGCTCAGGTCCCTCGCCGGGCCGACTGCCGCCAGATAAACCTGCGGGTCACCGTACTTGCGCTCTGCAATGTCGCTCATCTTGTTGAAGAAGCCGGAAACGGCACGCTCCATGCCGTCGATTTTGCGGCTCATGTTCTCAATGGTCTTTGCGGTCTCGCAATCAGCGGAGCCAGTACGCCGTACTGTTCCACGCTTTCCACCGTGCGCTGCATGGATTCATCGTCCAGCACCTTGAATGGATGCTCCTTGAAAGGGAACAGCTCCTCGATGGGAATCTGCTGCACTTGCTCCCGCTTTTGCTCCTGCCGGGATTCTTCGGTGGAAAACATCTCATCGAGACCTTTCAGCGCCAAGTTTGCGTTGCTTTTCGGCATCGGCCAGCACCTCCCTCGTCAAAGATTGATAGGCCGCCGCCACCTTGCCTTTGGGGTCATGGGCAAAGATGCTCCTGCCCCCCGCGCTGATTTCCGCCGCACGGACAGAGTGCGGAATGGGCTGCTCAAACACCCGGATTTTGCTGCCGTACACCTGCCGAATCAACGCATCGATTTCCCCGCCGTAATTGGTACGGCTGTCCGTCATGGTCATCAGAATACCCTCGATTTTCAGCTTCGGGTTGATTTGCCGGCGCACTTTCTGAATGGTCTGCAGCAGCTGCTCCAGTCCCTTTGCCGAAAGGTACTGCGCCTGCACCGGAATCAGCGTGGTATCCGCTGCGGCCAGTGCATTGATGGCGGTATCTCCGCAGGAGATAATTATAAATTCGCACATAGTGCGTACCGCTAGCCATAGAAGCGGAGCGACTACGGTCAGCATTCCCAGAGACGGCGTACAATCCAGCAGGATATAATCGTACTCCCGCCGGGCGCTATCCAACACCTGTTTGAGCATCTTTTCCCGGCTCATACTGTTGACAAGGGCCACTTCCAGCCCTGCCAGTTCGATGTTAGCCGGAATCAGTTCAACGCCTTCCACATGGTGCAGGATGCCTTCACCGAGTGGGATGCACTGGTCGTTCATGGCTTTTGCCATCAGGGCAGAAAGCGTAACAGGCAGTTCATCGGGCTGCTGCCAGCCCATGCTGATGGATGGTATCCTCCTCATCCGGGCAGGCCCGGAGCAGCAAGTCCACCTCCAACGACTGCATAAAATACGCTTCCAGCCGTGTGCGCTCATCCGGTTCGCTTTCCGCATCGGAAGAGAAAGGATCCGGTTCACTCCCCTCGGTTTTATTCCACTCAGTCTTATTTCCTCGTGATTTTGCCGTCTCCGGCTGCGCTGAATCCGCGGCACCGGAACCGTTCTTTTCACGATTCCGAAAACGCGGGTCTGCAAAGTTTTTGACGTAAATCAGATCGGGTTTTCCCAGCCCGCGCCGTTTGCGCTCAATCAGACCAAACTTTTCCGATTCCCGGAACAGTTTGGTTGCCTTGTTGTCTGCGCAGCCCAGTGCATCCATCACTTCCTGCACAGGAAAAATGATATACACTCTCCCCTGCTCATCCAGCCATCCGTTTTTCACCGACAGCCCCATGCGGTCCAGCAGGATGCCGTACAGCGTTTTGGCATCGGTGGACAGATCCTTGAATTTTATGTCACGGAATAAAATTTGGGGCACCCGGAAATACGAGAACATCTCGCCCGACTGCCCATAGAAATAGTCAAACATTCTGATTTCCTCGCTTGTTCTGCCTTGTCACATCCTTGACACCTCCGTTCGTAGTATGATGAAATATGTATGACTACCGTTATTTTTCTTTATAAAGATGGCCTGCCATGCTACAATAGCCGCATCTACGGCCACCGGACAACAGGAAAGGAGTATCTCATGGCCAAAACTGCCGACACCATTGCAATTTATTCCCGCAAGTCCCGCTATACCGGCAAGGGCGAAAGTATCGGAAATCAGATCGACCTCTGCCGCGAATATATCCGCACTCACTACGGCGATGCCGCCGCGGAACATGCCGTTGTCTTTGAGGACGAGGGCTTTTCCGGCGGCAACCTGAACCGTCCGGACTTCAAAAAGATGATGACTGCGGCCAAGGAACGGAAATTCAAGGCCATTGTGGTCTACCGTCTGGACCGCATCAGCCGCAACATCAGCGATTTTTCCAGCCTGATTGAAGAACTGGGACGGCTGGGCATCGACTTTGTGTCCATCCGGGAAAGTTTTGACACGTCCAGCCCCATGGGCCGCGCGATGATGTACATCGCATCCGTATTCAGTCAGCTGGAACGTGAGACCATTGCGGAGCGCATCCGGGACAATATGCACGAGCTGGCAAAGACCGGGCGCTGGCTGGGCGGCACCACCCCCACGGGCTATGCTTCCGAGAGCGTCAAAAGCATCACGGTGGACGGCAAGACCAAAAAGGCCTGCAAGCTTAAGCTTCTGCCGGACGAAGCAGAGATCATCTACAAAATCTTCGACCTCTACGAGCAGTACGATTCCCTGACCATGACCGAGACCGAGCTGCTGCGGCAGGGCATCAAAACAAAAACCGGGCGTTCGTTCACCCGGTTTTCCATCAAGTCGATTTTGCAGAATCCTGTCTACCTGATTGCAGACAAGGACGCCTATCAGTATTTTGTGGACAATGAGGCAGAACTGTTCGCCCCGGAGTCCGATTTCGACGGTGTGCGGGGCGTGCTGGCCTACAACCGCAGCGACCAGGAAAAGGGGCGTGCTACGGTCTACAATCCCATCAGCGAATGGATCGTTTCGGTGGGCGAACACCCCGGCATCATCTCCTCGAACCGGTGGATCCGGGTGCAGGAATCGCTGGAGCGGAACAAATCCAAGTCCTACCACGCATCCCGCGGCAACGAAGCCCTGCTCACCGGTCTGCTGTGGTGCTCCTGCGGCAGCCGGATGTACCCGAAGGTCACCGGGCGCAAAACTGCCGACGGGCAGGTGGTCTTTCCCTATATGTGCAAACTGAAGGAGCGCAGCCGCCGGGAGCTTTGCAGCGTTCCCAATGCCAACGGCAATCTGTTGGATGCTGCCATCTGCGAACAGGTCAAACACCTTGCCGACCATTCCAGCGACTTTATGAAGCAGTTGGAAAAGGCAAAGTCCGCCCACGCAGGCAACCGCTCCGAGTTTGAGACCAAGCTTTCCACCCTGCGCAAGGAGCAGGCCGAGACGCAGCGGAAGATCACCGCCCTCATCGACTCCCTTGCCGATTTTGGAGACAGCACCGCCGCAGTCCACCTGAAAAAGCGCATTGAGGAGCTGAACGGTCAGGATGCCGCCCTGAGCTCCCGCATCCGGGAACTGGAAAGCCTTACGGACGAAGGCGTTCTGGCAGGGATGGAATTTGACCTGATGCGTCAACTGCTGACCGTGTTCCACGACAACATCGACGACATGACCGTGACCCAGAAGCGTGCTGCCATCCGCACGGTGGTGCGCAAGGTGGTGTGGGACGGCAAGGTGGCGTATGTGGTGCTCTTCGGTTCACCGGAGGATGAAATCGACTGGACCACCTTCCCGGTAGACCCGGAAGAGGACGACAACGACCCCCAGGGCGATGGAGATGGTTCCGATTCTCCGTCCGGCGTTCGCTGGGGTGAGGATAGCAAACGAGCTTCGGATGCACTTCCGGCGGGAGCGGAAGAACGCCCCCACCCTCTCGCTTCAGGAGACTCTTGATGCCGGAAAGGAGGACTCTGCCCTCACCCTCGCCGATGTACTGCAGGACGGCTTCTGCATGGAGGACAGCTGCGAAAAACAGGACGATGCCCAGCGCCTGCGCCGTCTCATCGAGGGGCTGCCCGCCCGGGAGCGGAAACTCATATTGTTAAGGTACGGTCTGGCGGGCCAGCCGCCGCTGACCCAGCTGGAAACGGCAAAGCTGCTCCAAATAAGCCGGAGTTACGTTTCCCGGCTTGAAACGCATGCACTGGAGCTTTTGCGGGCCGGATGGGAGCAGCCTTAGCTTCCTCTTGCATTCCTCACCGAACTGTGGTACAATACTAAGGCACACGAATCGTGTGCCTTGTCGGACAGCGCCTGCTGCGTGGTTCGGCATACGGATGCGGGTCCTGTACGATGGAGCCGCAGTGAACCAGGTCAGGTGGGGAACCAAGCAGCCTTAAGCGGCGCGCCCTGTGCGTTTCAGTCAGCCTGCATCCGTATGCCGAGTTACGCAAGGCGGGGGTCAAACCCCGTCAGCGCTGTCCGATTTTTTATTACTGACGGGAGGGAAGCACCGATGTATCGCGCATTATACCGCAAATGGAGACCCCAGCGGTTTGAGGATGTCGTCGCACAGCGCGGCATCGTCACGGCGCTGCGCAATCAGATAGCGTCGGGCCGCGTAGGCCACGCCTACCTGTTTACCGGCGTGCGCGGCACGGGCAAGACCACCTGCGCGAAGATTTTCGCCAAGGCGGTCAACTGCCTCCACCCCCATAACGGCGACCCCTGCGGCGAGTGCGAGATCTGCAAGGGCATCGACAACGGCAGCATCCTCGACGTGGTGGAGATGGACGCCGCGTCCAACAACGGTGTGGACGACATCCGCGACCTGCGTGATGAGACAGCCTACACCCCCAGTGCCTGTCATTATAAGGTATACATCATCGACGAGGTACACATGCTGTCCACAGCGGCCTTCAACGCCCTGCTGAAAACGCTGGAAGAGCCGCCCGCCCACGTCATCTTCATCCTCGCCACGACCGAGATCCAGAAAGTCCCGGCCACCATCCTCTCCCGCTGCCAGCGGTACGATTTCACCCGCATCGGGCCGGAAGACATCGCCCAGCGGGTCGAGTATATCGCCGGACAAGAGGGCTTAGAGCTGACGACTGGTGGTGCAGAGCTGATCTCCCGTCTGGCCGACGGTGCCATGCGCGACGCCCTCTCGATCCTCGACACCTGCGCCGGCGTGACCGCAAAAATCGATGCTGATGTTGTCCGCCGGATGGCGGGCGTCACCGACCGGAGCTACCTGTTCCATATTTCGGATGCTCTGGAAGCGCAGGACGGCGCAGCGGCGCTGGCTCAGCTGGCCGCACTGCGGCAGCAGTCGGTGGACGTGAAGCGTCTGACCGAAGAGCTCATCGCCCACTACCGCGCCCTGATGCTGGCGGCTCTGCCCGGCGGGCAGAGCCTGCTGTCCGGTGTTTCCCCCGAAGAGGAACAGCAGTACCTCGAAAAAGGCCCTCAGCTGGGCCAGCGAGAGGCCATCCGGGCCATCCGTGCGCTGGGCAACGCCCTTGAGCATATGACCCGGGGCAGTGACCAGCGCATCGAGCTGGAACTGGCCCTCTTCACCCTCTCGGAGCCGCCGCAGGCCGCAGCTGTCCCCGTGGCGGCAACGCCTGTGCAGACTGCCGCTCCTGCCGCACCGGCCGTCCGGCCCTTTGTTTCGGCACCGGTCCAGCCTGCGCCGCAGCCTTTCATGAGTACGCCTGCTGCACCCGTGGAACCTGTGGCCGCACCGGCAGTGGAAAAGGAGCCTGCTCCTGCGCCCGCTGCAGAGCCGAAGGCCGCTGTCCCGGATATTCCAGAGTCCCCCGCGCCCGCAGACGAAGAGCTTCCGCCTCCGCCCGACGAGCCGCCGGTGACGGAGTCGGCTCCCCTGCCCTGGGATGAGCCGACTGCGCCGGTCACTGCGCCTGTACCGCCCGTATCGGAAGAGAGACCGGTGGAGCCTGCTGCCCCGGAGTACACCGCCGACCCGTCTCTCAGCCGCCCCCGCAAGGTTGCCGCAGAGGGTATCAATCCCTTCGAGCAGTGGAGCGAGGTCGTCAAGCTCTTACAGGAGAAGGACCCGATGCTTCACAGCTATCTGCGCAAATCGAAGGCATACTTCGACGGCACACGGGTGCTCATCGACGGCGGCAAGACCTTCCGGGACTTCATCCGTGTCAACAAGGACAGCCAGCGTCTCATCAAAAAGCTCATCGCGCAGGTGTCAGGCGTCGCGGTGCCGATCGGCCCCTACGAGCCCCGCACCGCCGCAAAGCACACCTCCAACGCCGAACAGTCGCTCCATGCGCTGGAAAAGCTGGGTCTGGACGTGAGCATTGAGGACAGCGCGAAGAAAAGCCCTCTCAGGCGCTGACGCGCCAGCTCCCCCAAAGGGGGAGCCTTTGGCAGGCCGGGCAACTCTGAGCTGGACGCCTGAGGCACAATATGGCGCAAAAGGGCGGGCCTTGCTACAGAGGGCAGCCGCTTCTGGACAACGCACCTTGTCAAGCTGCCGCTGGCCTGGACAGCAGGGCACTACAGTCCACGAAACAAATAAGCTTTGCGCGTCCAGAGGAAACTTGACCGATATGCCAAAGGCTCTCCCCTTGGGAGAGCTGGCGCGAAGCGCCTGAGAGGGCAAGGCCGCTAAAAATAAAACCAACAAACAAGGAGAACACAAACTATGAAAGCAAGAATGCCCGCAGGCTTTGGCCGCCCCGATATGAACGCCCTGATGCGTCAGGCTCAGAAGATGCAGGATGACATGAAGGCCAAACAGGCCGAGCTGGAAGCCGCCGAGTACACCGGCAGCGCCTCCGGCGAGATGGTCACCGTCCGCATGAACGGCAAGCACGAGATCCTTGGCATCACCATCAAGCCCGAAGCCGTTGACCCCGACGACATCGAGATGCTGGAAGACCTGGTGGCCGCTGCCGTCAACGCCACCGTCAAGCAGGTGGACGAAACTGCCGAGGCCGAGATGGGCAAGCTGACCGGCGGTCTGAACATCCCCGGCCTCTAAGCGGGAGGGATACGCATGGGTTACACCGCAGCGCCGCTGGAAAAGCTCATTGAGCAGTTCAGCCAGTTCCCGGGCATCGGCCGCAAGGGCGCGACCCGGATGGCCTATCAGGTGCTGAGTATGTCGGACGCGGACGCCGCGGCACTGGCCGAGGCCATCCAGAACGCCCACACCCGGCTCCACCGCTGCCGCGTCTGCCAGAACTACACCGAGGCCGAGCTCTGCCCCATCTGTTCCAGCGCCAAGCGGGACCGCTCCACCATCTGCGTGGTCGAGACGCCCCGCGATGTGCAGGCCTTTGAGCGCACCCGGGAGTACCACGGCCTGTATCATGTCCTCCACGGCCTCATCAGCCCCATGGACGGCATCGGTGCCGAACAGCTCTCGGTGAAGGAGCTGTTGGCCCGGCTGGGCAGCGGCGAGGTGAAAGAGGTCATCATGGCCATGAACCCCACCGTCGAGGGCGAGGCCACGGCCATGTATCTGGCAAAGCTCATCAAGCCCCTGGGCATCAAGACCACCCGTCTGGCCTACGGCCTGCCCGTGGGCGGCAGCCTCGAGTACACCGATGAGACGACGCTTTACCGCGCGCTCTCCGGCCGCGATGAGCTGTAAAGAGCAGGTTTTATAGAACCTTAACGATTCTTTCAAAAATTGCTCTTGAAAATCCAGCAAAATGTGATATAATGACAAAACAAAGAAGCTGCTTTTATAAGCAGAGTGCGCCGAACGACGAGAATTTTTGCCCGTATACAAGGCGGTTTCCCGCAGCAATCCTTGGTGGATTGCAAGGGGAAACAACGCAGGATGCGAGCAAAAAGGCCGTTCGGACGGTGTGCAATGCTTATGAAAACGGCTTCTGGAGTAAAGGAAGGGAGGCGCGCTTCATGGCACCTGCCAAGGAACGTCCGGCGACAAAGACCATCGCCACAAACCGCGAGGCGCGTCACGAGTATTTCGTGCTCGAAGCGCTGGAAACGGGCGTCGAGCTGAAAGGCACCGAGGTCAAGAGCCTGCGTGCCGGCGGCGTCAACCTGAAGGACAGCTGGGTCGATATTGAGGACGGCGAGCTGCTGGTCAAGGGAATGCACATCACTCCCTACGACCACGGCAACATCTTCAATCAGGACCCTCTGCGGGTGCGGCGTCTGCTGGCCCACAAGACCGAGATCCGGCGCCTGCACCAGCAGTGCAAGCTGCAGGGCTATACTCTCGTTCCCCTTTCTCTCTACTTCAAGCATGGCCGCGTCAAGATGGAAATCGGCCTGTGCAAGGGCAAAAAGCTCTACGACAAGCGTGCCGACGCCGCCAAGCGCGACGCCAAGCGCTCCATCGACCGGGCTGTGAAGTCCAACGGCAAATTCTGCTAAATCTCTTTCAGGCAGCATTCCTGCCCTGAGAACACCAAGCTTTCTGCGCATGGCAACATGCGCTTTATGGGGGCGTAAAGGTTTCGACGGGGGGAGCGAGGCCTGGGCAGCGGGTAGCAGTGGGGGAACTGCTCTAAACTCCTCCAAAAAATTAACTGACAATAATAATTCTCAGTTGCTCGCAGCCTGAGTGCTGCGCGTTCCGCCCACTCTTGTGTCGTGTGGGGCCGGGGCGTCCTTTAGACACAGCACCTGAACGGACCTAAGCTTTGCGGACCGGCAGGAACTCATGAAGCTACTGAAGCGTTAGCCTGACGACCGGCGTGACGCGGAGGGAATGTTGTAGATCGCCTGCACCCGGAGACACCTACGCTGAACTCTTTTCGGACATGGGTTCGACTCCCATCGCCTCCACCACACGTGAGCCAGACGGACCCTCTGTGCTCCACCAAAGGGAAGAGCCTCACCGCTTTGCAGTGAGGCTCTTTCCTTTTCATCTTATAGCATCCTTATCCCATGAAATCAAGCAGCACGTCGATGTCCTGACTGATGGCGCGGAGATAGTCAGCTCCGCCGCGCCGGCCTCTATAGTTCCGGGCGCGGCTGCTCATCTCCGTCAGGAGCTCTTCCTTCCGCACCAGAACGGGGTCTCCGATCCACTCGTCTTTCTCTATGAAGGCTTCCAGCTGCTCATATTCTTTTATGATACGGACGTTGGACAGGTTCTCCGGGAGGGTACGGGCATCGAACCAGTCCGGCTGCGCGTGAAAGTCCAAAGGCGGCAGCGGGTCCAGCGGCTCATCGGCGTCCCACACATAGGGATGCCGGTCATCTTCTTCCGGCGTCTTCTTGAAGCGTCCTACCCGATTCTCGGCCTTGCCGACCGTCTCATAGTGGTTGAACAGCGCCTCAGCATCGTAACCATAGAGCTCGTAGGCGTCCGAATAGCGGTCTGCATAGTCCTTGTACTGGAACGTCTCGACGCTTTCCGTCCCCGGGGTAAGGTCAAGCCAGATGCTCACCGCCTCCGCATGGGTGGGCAGAGCTGCCATGACCGTCAGGGCCAGAACCCCCGATGTGACCGCCGCAATAAATTTTCTTCGCATGATAAAACCTCCTTTTTATGAGCGGTTCATCCCAGGATCGAGAATCTCCGCACTTCTACCTTGTTATTCTCCACGCCGGAGCAGTCCTGAAAGACTTTATGCCGTATCCGGCCCCGGATGGTGTTGCCGCTGACTTCCTTTGTGCTGGCGATGCCGTAGCCGAGGGAGACGTCCAGCGTATTCCCTTTCAAGGCGCTGAGCTGATAGCAGATGCGCCGCCCGTTGTCGCCGCTCAGGGTGATGCGGCTGTTCTGGATGACCGTGCTGCCGTCGGCACGGTCATTGCCCCGGGCCAGCATGGGGTTCGCGCCCTTTTTCATATCGTGCTCTGCCATGCTGTCCGGCTGTTTCATGGTGATGTCGCAGTTGTCCACGACGGCGCGGGTCTTATCGCCTACCATACGGAAAATGGTCTCGCAATACTCCGCACGGACGGTGCAATCCTCCATCCGGACGTCTGTGGTGCCGCTCTGCCCCAGCGTGATGAACCACGCCGGGCGATGACCGGCGTCCAGCGCCTCCTGCGTCTGTGTCTCATAGAAGCTGCAGCCCGAGAGGACGACATCCCGCACCGCGCCGCCCCATCCCCAGACCGCCAGCAGCTCGTCGGCACCGGACTTGTAAAATTCACAGTTCTGGAAGCGGATATTCCGGCTCTCCACCCTGTCCGTCCAGTTGCGCACCCAGATGCCGCCGGACGCGCCGGAGGTCATCTGGCGGAACACACAGCCCTCAAAACGGATATTCTCGTTGCCGCCATACAGGTCGGCGGCGCAGCGCCCCCACTCGTTGGGCTCACAGTCGAAGGTGCAGCCCACAAATTCCACATTGCGGGCGAGCATCACCCGGAGCATATAGTTGGCCTGACAGCTGTCCGCTGCCCGGAAGGTCACATTTTCCAGCCGGACGTCGTGGGCGCGGTCATCATCAGAGTCTTTCATAAGCTCCACCGCCACACGGTCCTCTCTCAGGTCATGGTACTGAATATCGCTGAGCAGGACAGCGCCGTTTCCCCGGATGGTCAGCCCGCTGGACAGCCCGAGGCAGGAGGAGAAGCGGTAGACCGCCCCCGCCGTCAGCTCGAGAGGACGACCGGACGCGCTGGCCTGCCGCATCGCGGCCTGCAGAGCCTGCAGGTCATCCGCGATACCGTCGCCCTTCGCCCCGAACTGTTCCGGCGTAACGCCGGTACTCACCGGACGAGCCGTACCGCTCTGGGCAGCAGGCGCTGTGACCGCCTGAGCCGGGGTCGCAGCCGCCGTTTCGCCCTTCTGCCCACAGCCGCACAAAAGCAGCACCGCCATGAGGACAAAGGCCAAAGCTTTTATTTTCACGTTCGAATGTTCTCCTTCTCTGCCGGGGCTTCTTATGCTTATCATACCATAAACCGCAGTCGATGTACAGCCAAAAGAGCCGCTGCTCGCAAAATGCGGCAGCGGCTCTTTTCAGCTTTTCAGTTCAGCCGGGTGTCAGCTCAGGACTGGCAGGCGGTGATGAGGCTCATCTTGTAGACCTCGTCGGCGTTGCAGCCACGGGACAGGTCGTTGATGGGAGCGTTCAGGCCCTGCAGGATGGGGCCGTAGGCAGCGTAGCCGCCCAGACGCTGTGCGATCTTGTAGCCGATGTTGCCGGCCTCGATGCAGGGGAAGATGAAGGTGTTGGCCTGACCGGCGACCTTGCTGCCCTTGCACTTGACCTGTGCGACCTCGGGAGCAACGGCTGCGTCGAACTGCAGCTCGCCGTCAATAGCCAGCTCGGGGGCCATCTCCTGAGCCTTGATGACAGCGTCGTGGCTCAGAGCAACGGTGCCGCCCTTGCCGGAGCCCTTGGTGGAGAAGCTCAGGACAGCGACCTTCGGGTCGATGCCGAACAGCTTAGCGGTCTTAGCGGTCTCGACAGCCACCTCAGCCAGCTTGGCAGAAGCAGCGACCTTGACCTCGCCGGTAGCCTTATCGACGGTATCGGTGTAGTCGATGTTGACGGCGCAGTCGCCCATCGCGATGCGCTTCAGGCCCTCTTCGCCGCAGTCACGGTCCAGAATGAAGCAGGAGCTCACCAGATGAGCGCCCTTCTTGGTCTTGACCAGCTGCAGAGCGGGACGGATGGTGTCGGCGGTGGAGTAGGTAGCGCCGCCCAGCAGGCAGTCAGCCTTGCCCATCTTGACCAGCATAGTGCCGAAGTAGTTGGACTTCTTCAGCAGAGCAGTGCACTCCTCTGCGGTCTGCTTGCCCTTGCGCAGCTCGACCATGGTATTGACCATCTCATCGAAGCCGGCGTAGTTCTCAGGGTCGATGATCTCAGCAGCGGAAATATCAAAATTGCCAGCAGCGGCAGCGGCCTTGCACTCTGCCTCGTTGCCGACCATAACGACTTTCAACACGCCCTCAGCCAGCAGCTTGCTTGCGGCCTCCAGGATACGGGGGTCATTGCCCTCGGTAAAAACGATCGTTTTGGGGTTTGCCTTCAGCTGGGCTACCAGGGGTGCAAACATATCAGCCATTGTTGATTACCTCCGAAATTACTTTGCAATTATTCCCGGGCATCACAGATATGCCCTTCTTTTTTATTCTAGCACAGAGTCAGAAAACTTCAAGACAAATCTTGAATTTTGTGGTATATTTTAAGGAAGGAATCGTGCGATGATTTGTTAAGAAAATGTCATTTAGTTTGTGAGAGGATACCGAGCTTATGGATTGGGAAACACTGAAAAACGACTGTCTCGCCTGTCAGCGCTGTCCGCTGCACACCACCCGGCACAACGTGGTGTTCGGGCAGGGCGTGGAGAATGCCGAGGTTCTCTTCGTGGGCGAAGGCCCCGGCCAGAGCGAGGACGAGCAGGGCCTGCCCTTCGTGGGACGCAGCGGCCAGCTGCTGGACAAATACCTCTTCGCCATCGACCTCGACCGTGCCTCCAACTGCTATATCGCCAACATCGTCAAGTGCCGCCCGCCCCAGAACCGCGACCCCCTGCCCGCCGAGAGCGAAGCCTGTATGCCCTGGCTGCGGGAGCAGTTCCGTCTGCTGCGGCCTAAGATCGTCGTCTGCCTGGGCCGCATCGCCGCCCAGCGGATGATACGCGCCGACTTTTCGGTGACAAAGGAGCACGGCACCTTTATTGAGAAGAACGGCATCCTCTTCATGGGGACGTTCCATCCCGCCGCCCTGCTCCGTCAGCCCCAGAACAAGCCGGAGGCTTTCGGTGACTTTGTGGCCCTGCGGGATAAAATACACGAGGTGTGCGAGCATACGTATTGACCCTCACTTTTTCCTTCACTTTTGCATAACCTAAAAACAAAAGTGAGGTGTTTGAGTATGAATGCTGTACGCAGCGATTCTGTTGATTTCTTTCTGGGGACCACCACCCCCGCCGGGTTCAAGGGCTATTTTGAGCCGCTTCGGCGGGAGCCGGGGATGCAGATGTATCTCATCAAAAGCGGGCCGGGCTGCGGCAAATCGACGCTGATGAAGCGGCTGGCCATTAAGGCCGAGCAGAAGGGGGAGCCCATCCAGCGCATCCACTGCGCCAGCGACCCCGACAGTCTGGACGGCGTCATCTTTCTCGACAAGCGCGCCGCCATCGTGGACGCCACCGCACCCCATGTCATGGAGCCGGACGCCCCGGGCGCAGAGGAGCAGGTGGTGAGCCTGTACCACACCCTGGACGCCGACGCCCTCCACGCCCACGCCGACGAGGTGAAGCGGCTCTTCGCCCAGAACACTGCCCTGCGCAGCCGGGCCGCGCGGTATATCGCATCTGCCGGGAGCCTGCTGCTGGACAGCCGCCGGGCTGAGGCGTGCAGTGCCAACTTCGAGAAAGTCCGCCGCTACGTCAAGCGGCTCTGCGCCCGGACTCTCCCCCGCCTGCCCGAGGGGGCCTCGGCCAGCGAAGAGCTGCGGCTGCTGTCGGCCATCACGCCGAAAGGGCCGGTCTTCTACCGCGGCACCGTACAGGCGCTGGCCGACCGGTATGTGGTCTTCCATGACGACTACGGCGCCGTCTCCCGCCTGCTTCTCGAGCTCATCCGGGCCGAGGCGCTGGCCCGGGGCTACCACATCATCACCTGCCCCTGCGCCATGCACCCCGACGACAAGATAGACCATCTCTTCATCCCGGCCCTCCGGCTGGCTTTCCTCACCGACAACCGGTGGCACCCGGTGCAGCTGCCCGGCGTGCAGGCCGTCCGGTGTACCCGTTTCGTGGACCGGGAAAATCTGGCGGGCTACCGCGCCCGTCTCCGCTTCAACGAGCGGGCGGCAACAGAGCTTTTGGAACAGGCCGCCGACCTGATGGCACAGGCCAAAGCCTGCCACGACGAGCTGGAGACGTACTACCGCGCTGCCGTGGACTTCGGCAAGGTGGACGAAGCTGCCGCCCAGTGCGCCGGGATGCTGGGGCTGGCGTAGTTTTTGGGAAAGTTTGTCGTGTGCGAATGCCTCTCCCTTTGGGAGAGGTGGCATCGCTTGCGATGACGGAGAGGGCAAGCACGCTGCCAAAAATACAGCTGTTGTGATAATATCTCTCTGACAAAGAAAGTGCCTATCGCTGTGCGGCGGCTCCATCGTGCCGGGCTTGCCCTCTCAGGCGCTCCCGCGCCAGCTCCCCCAAAGGGGGAGCCTTATACAAGATGATGCCATAAAAAAGGAAGTGACCCGCTATGCCTGCTTTTCGCCTGCCTGTCCGCCAGCTGGTGGAATTTTTGCTCCGCACCGGCAGCATCGACAGCCGCTTTACCGGCTTCGACCGCGCCAACGAGGGCGCACGCATCCACCGCAAGCTCCAAAAGGCCGCAGGCGAAGGCTACGCCGCCGAAGTCTTCCTCTCCGGCGAACGGGAGGCGGCGGGCATCCCCTTCATCATCGAAGGCCGGGCCGACGGCATCTTCACCGACGAGGCGGGCGTGACGGTCATCGACGAGATAAAGACCACAGCCGTCCCCGCCGACGACATCGCCGAGGACATGAACCCCTGCCACTGGGCGCAGGGAATGGTCTACGGGGCGCTGTATGGCCGTCAGCAGGGGCTGGAAAAGCTGGACGTCCGGCTCACCTACTACCAAATCGACACCGACGACATCCTCCGTTTCGTGCGGCATTTCACCCTTGAAGAGCTGGAAGCGTTTTTGCAGGATCTGCTCGAGCAGTACGCCCCCTGGGCGCAGCGTCAGCTGGCGTGGAAGGAGCAGCGGGGCGTGAGCCTTTCGGCGCTGGATTTCCCCTTTCCGGCCTACCGGCCCGGGCAGAGGGCGCTGGCAGGCGAAGTCTACCGCGCCTGCACTGCCGCGCCGTCTAAAAGCGGCGTCCGGCTCTTCTGTCAGGCCCCCACCGGCATCGGCAAGACCATGAGCGTCCTCTTCCCTGCTCTGCGGGCCATCGGCACCGGCTGCGGCGAGAAGCTGTTCTACCTGACGGCCCGCAACACGACTCAGTCCGCCGCCGAGGATGCCATTGCGCGGCTGCGGGCGTCTGATCCCAAGCTGGCTCTGCGCAGCGTGACCCTGACAGCCAAGGAGAAGGTCTGCCTCCACCCGGATGCCGAGGGCCATCCCGCCTGCCTGCCGGAGCTCTGCCCCTACGCAAACGGCTACTACGACCGGGTGAACACGGCCCTGAAAGCCCTTCTGGACGACGGCACCGGCCGCTTCGACCGGGCCGCGCTGGCCGACGCCGCAAAGCAGTTCACGGTCTGCCCCTTCGAGCTGGGGCTGGATCTGAGCGAGTGGTGCGACGTCATCATCGGCGACTATAACTACCTCTTCGACCCCGTAGTGCATCTGCGGCGGTTCTTCGACAGCGCGGGCGACTGGCTCTTCCTCGTGGATGAGGCCCACAATCTGCCCGAGCGGGCGCGGGCCATGTACTCGGCACGCTTCTGCAAGAGCAGCCTCACCGAGGCAAAACGCGCACTCGGGCGGGGCAAAAGCACCCTCAAGACAGCTCTGAGCAAGGCCGACAAAGCCTTTTTAGAGGGACGGAAAGCGGTCTCGGCCCTCGCGCCCCGCCGGGGCAGCACTGCCGCCGAAGAGGACGACAGCGGCCAGACCTCCTTGCCGGGATCTGCGGAGACGCCCACCATCGGGCTGCCCGCCGCCGACTACGCTCAGGACGGCACGGTGTTCTGCAGGGAGCTTCCCTCAGCCCTGCTGGCCCCGCTGCGGGCGCTGACGGCTCCCTTGCAGGACTGGCTGGAAGACGATCCCGACGCCGAAGCCCACGCGGCCCTGCTGGATCTCTACTTTGAGGTGCAGGACATCCTGCGGGCGTCGGAACGGTACGACGAGCATTTTGCCGCCCAGCTCACCGCCCGGGGCAGTGAGCTTGAATTGCAGCTGCTCTGCCTCGACCCGTCCCCCTTCGTGGACGCAAGCCTTTCGGCAGGGCGGGCGGCGGCGCTGTTCAGCGCGACGCTGACGCCGCCGGGCTACTACCGCACCGTCCTCGGCTGTCCCGAGGCCCGGGCCGTGGCGCTGGAAAGCCCCTTCCCGGCAGAAAACCTCGGGCTCTACTGTCTGCCCTCCATCTCCACCCGCTACCGCCAGCGGGACGCCAGCATCCGGCCCATCTCGGACGCCCTCGCGGCGCTGGCGTCCAGCCGGGTGGGCAACTATCTGGCCTTCTTCCCCAGCTATGCCTATCTGCGGCAGGTGTGGGAGGACTTCACCGCCCGCTACCCGGACATCGGCACACTGGTACAGGAGAGCGGTCTGGACGACGCCGGGCGGGCGGCGTTCCTCGGGCGGTTTTCGCCCTGCCCGGAGAAGACGCTTCTCGGCTTCGGGGTCATGGGCGGCATCTTCGGCGAGGGCGTGGACCTGGCGGGCGACCGGCTCATCGGCTGCGCCATCGTGGGCGTGGGCCTGCCGCAGGTGAGCCCCCGTCAGGAGATGCTGCGCCGCTACTACGACGCCCAGAACGGGGCGGGCTTCGACTACGCCTACCGCTGGCCCGGGATGAACAAAGTCCTGCAGGCCGCCGGGCGGGTCATCCGGACGCAGGAAGATAAGGGCGTGGTGCTGCTCCTCGACGACCGCTTTGCCCAGAGCGAATACGCCCGGCTCTTCCCGAAGCATTGGAGGCATCTGGAGTATCTGAGGGATACGGAAGAGTTGAAGAAAAAGCTGGAAGATTTCTGGAAAGGCTAAACCTCTCCGTCACGGCTAACGCCGTGCCACCTCCCCTACCGAGGGGAGGCCTTGGCATATCGGTCAAGTTTCCCCTGGACGAGCAAGGTTTATCTGTTTCGTGGACTGTAGTGCCCTGCTGTCCAGGCCAGCGGCAGCTCGACAAGGTGCGCTTGTCCGGAAGCCGCTGCCCTCTGCAGCAAGGCCCGCCCTTTTGCGCCATATTGCGCCTCAAGCGTCCAGTAGGAAGTGGCCCGACTTGCCAAAGCCTCTCCCTCTGGGAGCAACGGCGACGACCGCCGCCAGCGGCGGAAACAGGGAGGAGCTGTTGGGGCCGCGGCCAGCAGGATGCAAGCGACAGCGAAGCAGACGCTGGGAGCCGCAACCCGGGCAGTGGCACCGAAGGTGACGGAGAGGGCAAGCCATTTACGATAAAGCCGCTGCGCAGCGATGGGCAGACCTTTTGTCAGAGCGATACTATCGTCGCGCTCCCGATTCTTTGTCAGCATCCTTGCCCTCTCAGGCGCTCCGCGCCAGCTCTCCCAAAGGGAGAGCCTTTTATATGGAAAAAGAGGCAGACTCGCATCCGCCTCTTTTTCCATGCACTTATCGCTTTGCTTTCGCCGTCTTTTTCCGCATGATGTCCCACGAGGGCATCTGGCTGCGCAGGGTATCCCACGCCGTCATCCGGACGCTCGTCCGGGTGCGCAGACCCTCGAAAGCCTCATCGAGGTACTGCATCTCGGCCACCGCGTGCATCGCGTGGTCGGAGACGCAGAGGCGGCCCAGCGGGGTCTTGCAGAGCGCCAACACCATGGCGTCCATCTTCCGGCGGCCGGGCGTACCGGCACGGTAGCAGTCGGTGTTCTCCTTGTCGTCCACGGGGATGTGGGCGGCTTTCAGCATCTCGCAGGCCTCCCACGCGGCGTCGAGGACCAGGTCACGCTGCTCCTTCGTCGCCTTGGAGAGGTTGCCGCTGCAGGCGTAGCAGAGATAGCAGGCCGGCAGGATGAGGGCGAGGTGGCACTTGAGCCATCCGTCCATGTCGCTGACGAAGGTCAGCTTGTACTTTGCGCCCTCGAAAGCCGTCTTGACCCGGTAGCGGAAGACGCCCGAAAGGGGCGCGGTAGCCCCGCCGATGGTCATGCCCACGCCGACGTGGGCGCTGACGACCTTATCCACATCCCGGTGGCCGCCGCTGCTCTGGAAGCCGAAGGCGATCTTATCCACCGGGCGCTGCATGGCCTGCATGACCTCCACGGCGTGGGGGTCGTTGCCCACGAAGACGAAGTATTCGCTCCTGTTCTGCTTGAGGATGGGCAGCACGTCGGGCAGCTGCCCGGCCTGCATCGTCACGAAAACGAGGTCGTAGCAGTCGTCCGGGGCCAGCGTGTCGATGGTGGCCACCCGGTCCACCGTGGTGCGGCACTGCGCCCAGTGGCGGATGACGAGGCCCCTTTGGTCGAGCCTCTCCTTCCACTCGCCCCGCGCCAGCATGGTGACGACATTCTTTTTGTTCTGCAGCAGACGGTGGGCCAGCTCACAGCCCTGCACACCTGCACCATAGACCAGTATCCTCATCTCTGCCTGCCTCCTTGTATAGGCCCCACCCCGGGGCCGGAAGTCATCAGTGCTTCAAAAACGAGAAGAATCCCTTCTTTTCATACGGCTTTTCCTCTGCGCCGGTCACGATATAGCCCGTGTCGGCGATGGCAGCCTTCAGGGCCTCGATGTCCAGCGGCTGGGCCGAGACGATGACCGTCTCTCCCTTCGTATGGGAGGAAGTCACCTTCTCCACCTGCACAGTCTTGCGCACCACCTCGTTGACGTGGCTCTCGCACATGCCGCACATCATGCCGTCTACTTTCAGCGTCGTCTGGACCATTGGTCAGTACCTCCTAAAAATCGTTATCCACCGGGCAGACTGCACAAGCCGCCCGGGTGTTTTTCGTCATTTTGTTAGTTTTGCCTAACTTTTTATGGGAAACAAAAGGCCGTCGGCCCCGCGCACCCCTCAGCGCCCGAGACAAAAGACCCTGTTTTTCTGTTTCCGCTTTCATCATAACACACCGGTATGGTAATTGCAAGTGCCGGTTCCTCACAGTACACGGGTGTGGTATCTTTCTCCTTGAAAAGCCTTTTGTGAAAAGTCATACTTTTCCCTTGACAATCCACCCGTTTCGTGGTATCCTATCGCAGGCCGGTCAGAAAGGCTCTTCCCGTACTGCCCTTTCCGGCCCGCATCCCGGTGCCGTCCGGCGGCGTCCCGTAACGCCGCTTTTGCGATGCACCGTATTTCTCGGCACTTCAATAAAACCCGTGTGGATTTTTACAGCATAGATGTTTGCTACTTTTCGCCACACAATGGCCCGCTCCAAGCCGCCGTTGTGTGGCTTTTCTTGTGCGGAAATTTCAGGAAAGGAAGCTTTTGCCCCCATGAACGATACTTTTATGAAGACGAAGCCGGTGTTCCCGCTGCTGGTGTCGATGGCTCTGCCCAACGTCATCTCCATGCTGGTGAACTCGCTGTACAACATCGTGGACAGCCTCTTTGTGGCCCAGATCAACGAGCAGGCCATGACGGCCCTCTCCCTCGTGTTCCCCATCCAGAACTTCGTGAGCGCCGTCGCCATCGGCTTCGGCATAGGCATCAACGCCCTCGTGGCCCTTTACCGGGGCGCAGGCGACCACGACAGGGCGGACGCCGCCGCCACCCACGGCATGGCCCTCTCGGTGCTCCACGGCATCCTCTGCACGCTGGCAGCTACCGCCATCATGCCCGGCTTCCTGGCCCGGTTCACCGCCGACGGCACCATCGTCTCTATGGGCGTGACCTACTCCACCATCGTCTTCCTGTTCGCTACCGTGAACATGGCCGGCCTCGCCTTTGAGAAGATCTTTCAGGCCGTGGGCCGGATGAAGCTCACCATGATCGCCCTCATCTCGGGCTGTGTCTGCAACATCCTGCTGGACCCCGTCCTCATCTTCGGCCTCGGCCCGGTGCCTGCCATGGGCATTGCCGGCGCGGCGCTGGCTACCGGCATCGGACAGGCCGCCACTCTCGTCATCTACCTCGTGGTCTACAGCACCACCGAGTCGCCCGTCCATCTGCGCCGGAAGGCCCTGCGGCCCGACCTCTCTCTCGAAGGCCGTCTCTACGCCATCGGTGTGCCTGCCATCCTGAATCTGGCCCTGCCCTCCCTGCTGGTCACCTTCCTCAACGGCCTGCTGGCGGCCTTCTCCGAAAGCTATGTGGTGGTGCTGGGCATCTACTATAAGCTCCAGACGTTCCTCTATCTGCCCGCCAACGGCATCGTGCAGGGAATGCGCCCCCTCATCGGCTACAACTACGGTGCAAAAGAGCACGCCCGGGTGGCAAAGCTCTACCAGCTCACCCTCGGCATGAGCGCCGTCATCATGGCGGCAGGCACCGTCATCTGTATGGCCGCTTCCGCGCCCCTCATCGGCCTGTTCTCCTCCAACCCCGAGACCATCGCCATCGGCCAGACCGCCCTGCACATCATCTGCCTCGGCTTTGTGGTGTCGGCGGTATCCACCACCTCTTCCGGCGCGCTGGAAGGTCTGGGCAAGGGTGCGGCCTCGTTGGTCATCTCCCTCTGCCGGTACGTCATCTTCATCATGCCGCTGGCGTGGCTGCTCTGCCGCCAGCTCGGCCCCACCGGCGTCTGGCACACCTTCTGGGTCACGGAAGTGCTGTCGGCTGTCATCGCCTTTGCGGTGTATCGGAAGAGCGTCGGCCCTCTCAGTCACCTTCGGTGACAGCTCCCCCAGAGGGGGAGCCATTGGCAGGCCGGTTAACTTCCTACTAGACGCTTGAGGCGCAATATGGCGTAAAAGGGCGGGCCTTGCTACAAAGGGCAGGCTCGTCTTTGTACAACCTCTCCGTCACGCCTACGGCGTGCCACCTCTCCTTGTAGGAGAGGCTTTGGCAGGCCGGTCAACTCTGAACTGACCGCTGAAAGCTCAATATGGCATAAAATATAGTGCCCTGCTACAGAGGGCAGCAACTGCGGAACAATGTCCCATGTCAAGCTGTTGTGAGTCTCTGTAGCAGGGCACTACTGTTTATGATAGATTAAACTTTGTTCATTCAGACGAAGCCTGACCGGCTCGCCAGAGGCTCCCCCCTTGGGGGAGCTGTCACGCCTACGGCGTGACTGAGAGGGCTACTCTTCCGGCACCAGCGCACACACCAGCCGCACCATCCAGGGCAAAAACGGCAGCCAGAGCAGGGCGCAGCAGACGTTGAAGGCGGTGTGGGCGTTGGCGATCTGCCGGGAAATGACTTCCAGCTCCGGGCCTTTGGGGGAGATAAGCTCCACCAGCCGGACAAACCAGGGCAGCAGCACCGCCGCCAGCAGGCTCCCGCTGAGGTTGAAGCAGCTGTGGGCCAGCGCGGCGCGGACAGCGTCCTTCCCCTGCCCGATGCAGGCCAGCAGGGCCGTGACCGTCGTGCCGATGTTGTCGCCCAGAAGGACAGGCACCGCCCCGGCAAGGCCCAGCACACTGTGGATACCGTCCGGCCCGGCCTGACGGGCCACGTTCTGCAGCAGCGCGATGGTGGCCGAACTGCTCTGCACCACCATGGTCATGGAGAGGCCCAGCAGGATGCCCAGAAGCGGCGACTCCTTCACCCGGGTCATCCACTCGAGAAAGACCGTCTGCCCGGCCAGCGGCTGCAAAGCCCGGCCCAGGATGTCGATGCCCTCGAAAAGCAGCCCGAAGGAGAACACCGCCTCTCCCACGGCCTGCCAGCGGGGCCTGCGGGCCGCGAAGTCGAGGAGGAAGCCCAGAAACAGCACCGGGTATACCAGCGTCTGGACATCGAAGGCGATGAGCTGTGCCGTCATGGTGGTGCCGATGTTGATGCCGTAGATGACGGCCACCGCCCGGGGCAGTTCCAGCAGCCCGGCGCTGACGAAGCCGATGACCATCACCGTCGCCGCCGAGCTGCTTTGGAGCACTGCCGTCACGGCCAGCCCGGTGAGGACGCCCAGCAGCGGCGTGGCCGTCAGCCGGGCCAGCAGCCGCTTCATGGCGTCGCCCGCCGCCCGCTGCAAGGCGCGGCTCATCCTGTCCATCCCGTAGAGGAACATCGCCAGCCCGCCGAACAGCGCAAAGAACATCTCCATCCCCTGCTCCATCCGCACACCCCCTTGTCCGTCAGTGTATGAGGGGTGGACGGGCGGTATGACGGAGAGGTTTCTTACAGCAGCCTGTATTTTTGATAAGGGCAAGGCGCTCCGACTCAGCTTACAGCTGGCTCTTGTACAGCTCCACGATCTCCTCCACGCTGGTGTCGCGGGGGTTGCCGGGACGGCAGGCGTCCGCATATGCGGACTCGGCGAGGAAGTGGATGTCCTCTTCCTTCAGGATGCCGTTCAGGTTTGCGGGGATGCCCACGTCAGCGCTCAGCTGCTTGACAGCGGCGATGGTGGCATCTGCGGCCTCGGCGTCGTTCATCTCGTCGATGCCCTTCACGCCCATAGCCTTGCCGACGGCACGATAGCGCTCACCGGCGACGGTCTTGTTGTACTCCAGACCGACGGGCAGCAGGATAGCGCAGGCCACGCCGTGGGGAGTGTCATACAGAGCGGACAGGCCGTGTGCCATGGAGTGGACGATGCCCAGACCCACGTTGGAGAAGCCCATGCCGGCGATGTACTGGCCCAGAGCCATGCCCTCGCGGCCTTCCGGAGTGTTCTGGACAGCGCCGCGCAGGTTCTCACTGATGAGCTTGATGGCTTCCAGATGGAACATATCGGAGATGGTGCAGTGGCCCTTGGTGATGTAGCCCTCGATGGCGTGGGTCAGAGCATCCATACCGGTGGCGGCAGTCAGACCCTTGGGCATGGAGGCCATCATATCGGGGTCTACCACAGCGATCTCGGGGATGTCGTTGGTATCGACGCAGACGAACTTGCGCTTCTTCTCGACATCGGTGATGACGTAGTTGATGGTGACTTCAGCGGCAGTACCGGCGGTGGTGGGGACAGCGATGGTAAAGACGGCGTGCTTCTTGGTGGGAGCGACGCCTTCCAGAGAGCGCACATCGGTGAACTCGGGGTTGTTGATGATGATGCCGATGGCCTTTGCGGTGTCCATGGAAGAGCCGCCGCCGATGGTCACGATGCAGTCAGCCTCTGCGGCCTTGAAAGCGGCCACGCCGTCCTGCACATTGGCGATGGTGGGGTTGGGCTTGATCTCGCTGTAGACGGTGTAGGCGAAGTTTGCAGCGTCCAGCAGGTCGGTGACCTTCTTGGTGACGCCGAACTTGAGAAGGTCGGGGTCAGAGCAGACGAAAGCCTTCTTGTAGCCGCGGGCGGTCAGCTCGGGAACGATGTTCTCGATAGCGCCGTGGCCATGATAAGAAATAGTATTCAGAACGATACGATCAGCCATTGGTAAAACCTCCTGATTTTGCGCCCCGCCGGGCGGCGGGTACGACTCTCTATGCTTTTACTTTACCACTTTGTTAAAATCCGTTCAATACCCCTTTCTTATGATTTATCTAAACTTTCTATGTGATTATATAAAGATGGTGTACGAATGTTTAATTTTTGAGCAACAGCTTTTAACGAAACGTTATTTAATCCTTTTTCATCTGCTAAGTCTGATGTTGCTTTTATTACTGCTTCTTTAGTGGTTTTCATAGTTATGCACCTCATTCAAAATATCATACAAACACAATTCTAGCTAATTGAATTAGTGTAGTCAATAACACCTGTCTCTTATACACATCTCCGAGCCCACGA
>ERZ1026901.333-NODE-333-length-40756-cov-8.221297_pt1 | contig 40756 bp, 34 predicted proteins | sample MGYA00380179_ERZ1026901 | MGnify/ENA primary metagenome ERZ1026901 (study PRJEB33269, sample SAMEA4719815) | human gut metagenome | biome: human-associated habitat; feature: organic feature; material: feces | place: Cameroon | collected 2013-10 ... | reverse complement strand
GTAAATATATACATATACATTCTATTCGAAATCCGATTATACTGCCTACATCAAAAATTCTTAATGAAGATATAAAAAAATCCAAAAATAGATAAATAATATCAAGTATTGTAAATTATTAAAATTCTTCTATGTTTTCACGTATTTTATTTTGATCCGCATCACATCCTTCCCCATTGTTTTCTTCCTTGTGCCTATGCAAAAAGAACAGCATGCTCAACGATCTTGCCATTCAGCATACTGTTTCTTCTGTGCATAAATTATCAACTGTTGTATCGTTCAATGTATACAAATCCAGCTTTTAAATGCCATATTTAATCCTTGCATAAAATACCGCTGCCGTTGCCGCACAGGTCAGAATTACCACCAGATAATCTGAACCATGCAGAGCCACACTGTCCACAAAGGTTCTTCCTTTCCCGCCAAATCCTCGCAGTTCCAGAGAAAGTGCCATAGTTTCACTTCGTTCCAGAGACCGGAGCATCAGAGGTCGCACGATATTCATATATCTTCTGCATTTCTGGAAAAAAGAACCTTTGACCACCATACCACGGCAGGCCTGTGCTTCCGTTACCATGCGATTTTCTTCCAGAAAATCAGGAATGAAACGGAGCCCGGCAGTAAACATGAATGCATACTCATAAGGAACATTCAGTTGCTGCACCATGGTTGCCGTAAGATCCTGAAGGCGTACCGTACCAAGGAGGTAAATAAAAATGATAGTAAGCGCCAGCATACGGAATGCGGAAACATAACATTCTACCGGTGTTCCACCACCAGCATATTCAATAAGTCCCAGCATAACCGCAAAAACCACAAGCAGAAAAATAGCTTTCAGGCTGTTGAATAATCGTCTGGCCATCAGCAGGATAAGCAGTTCCACTACACAGAGTACTGCCAGTGCAGAAGGAGTCTGCAGAGTAAGCGACCATACCGCTGTAGCCAATGTGAGAATAATCTTTGTAAGCGGTACTAACTTTTCCATAATTTACTCCCTCCCCTGTATTTTCAGATATGCATTACAAAATGAAACCATGTCCTTGCAGTAAGGACTTCCCGGCAGCGCCCTGCCAAGTGCCACAGACGACGGAACCGCCAATCCCCATTGCTCTGCCATCCCTTCGGTGGCAAACAGCCATTCCGGTGTACCGTCATAGGCCTTTTCATGCTCTGCAATAACGATAACCCGGCTGCAGTCCGATGCCACGATGTCCATGTCATGAGTAACCAGAATTACGGTGATTCCCTGGCTGCAAAGCTTGTTCATAAGAGAAACCAGACGTTTCTTTTCATTTCCATCCTGCCCACTTGTCGGTTCATCCAGAATCAGGTATCGGATGTTCATAGCAATGGCCGAAGCTATGGCCACCCTCTGCTGTGTTCCCCGGGGAAGAGAACGTGGATACCGGTCAGCCTCTCCCTGCACGTCCACTGCACGCATGGCATTTTCTACCGCATCGTCCAGCGCCTTTCCGGTCAATCCCTGCATCCGGGGACCAAACGCTACTTCTTCTCTTACAGTAGGCATAAACATCTGTCTGTCCGGCTGCTGGAATACGTAACCAATAAAATGACTGCGTTCTGACGCATCCTCTTGCGTAATATTCTTGCCGTTATAAAGAACCTTTCCCTCCGATGGTTTTTCCAACCCCACCAGGAGTCTTGTCATAGTGGTCTTACCACTTCCGTTACGTCCGGTAATGGCCACCAGTTCACCTTCGCCAAAAGAAGCGGAGAACCCGGATAATATATTTTTTCCTTTCGGTGTATACCGGAAAGATACATTTTGTAATTCCAGCATGTTATTCTCCTTTCACCGCTCTGGCAACAGATGCCCGGGCTTTTGAAACACTGAGAAATGGTTCATCAAAATGGCACCCTTCCTCTTCCAGAACGAGCTGTGCCTTGTAAATATCAGGAATGGCATTGGCATATACCTGGTGACTCATCATGAACTTCATAACCTGTTCCGGTGTGCCTTCTGACAACAAATGACCTCTGTCCAGAAGGACAAACCGGTTAGCATACGGAAGAACAGCTTCCAGATGATGTTCTGCCACCACAACGGTCAGTCCGTTTTCGCGGTTAAGGCGGCCTACCATTTCATAAAATTCAGAAATACCTTCCGGATCCATGGCACTGGTTGGCTCATCAAATATAAGTACTTCCGGTTCTTCTGCCAGCACAGCAGCCACTACCAGGCGCTGACGCTGGCCTCCAGACAAGGTGGAAACTTCTCTCTTCTCCAGTCCAGTAAGTCTTACCTTGGCCAGCGCCTCCTTACTTCTTTTCTTAATTTCTTCCGGACTATAGCCATGATTTTCCAACGTAAATGCCATTTCTTCTCCCACCGTCAGAGTAACAATCTGCGCGCTGTAATCCGAAAGGATGACTCCTACCTTGGAAGCCAGATCTGAAATGGATGCCTGCGTTACCGCCTTTCCACCGGTGAACACCATCCCTTTCATGGTTCCGCCATAATACTGTGGAACAGCTCCGGCCATGGCCATGAGAAGTGATGTTTTTCCTGCACCATTGGCACCAGTTACTACCAGAAAATCGCCCTTTTCTACAGCCAGATTGATGTCATGAAGTGCTTCTCCCTCCATTCCCGGATAGGTATAGGAAAGATGTTCAATACTGATGACCCCCGGCTGGGACTGCTGAAGAATCAGCTGACTATGATTGCTGTCTTCCACGTCATCATCGGCCGCTTCTGCTCCATTCATTGTCTGGAAAAGATGTCTTGCCGGGAAATAAAGGAAAGGAGTAATGGCCGCATTACCCGCTGCTACCATAGCGACAGCCGGCAGGATACCATACAGATATACCGGCATAGGAATACCAACGACCACCTTGAGAATAGTTACAAAGATAAACCCACTGACCAATGTGGTTACAAAACCAGTCAGTATCGGCCGAAGAGAAAATTTTCCTACCCTGATCGGCGGTACGGAGTGTGCAAAAAATCCAGCTACCAGAGCCCCGCCAAATTCACTGAAGAAATTGCCATAAGGGAACGCTGCCTTACTGGTAAACACTTCCATCAGTGCCGCCACCATACAGATACCTATGCACTGTCTGTATGACGGCTTAGTGAGCAGGATGGCTACACAGTATGTGGCAATCATCCAGTTCGGTGTAAATCCAAAGACAGATGGAGAAACCAGATGCAGAAGCATACCGATAGCCAGCATCAGTGTAGAAATAGTGAGCCATCTGAATTTTCCCCCTCTGGCCTTCACAAATACCAATGTAGATACATCATCTATTTTCTGCATATCTATCCCTCCGGTAATCCTTCTGAAAAACAAAAAACTTCCGTCCCTGTCGTTATGACAAAGGGACGAAAGTTAAATTCCGCGGTACCACCCATATTGGCTGTTAAGCCCTGCTCAACGTACAGATATTTCTATCGATACGTGCCTTCCTGTAACGGTGAAAGCTCCGGCAGTTCCTACCCCATATGGATCAGACTGCACCTCACAGGCCCATTCACCAGGCACATACATACCGAATTCTCATCAACTATCGGTTTTCTGTAATGAATATTGCCAGGTTACTATCCCTGCTCAACGGTTGTTTTACTTTAAATTGCTTAAATTGTAGCATTCAATATTTACTATGTCAACCCCTTTTCAGATGAGCCTATGGCACAAAGTCGGCAGAAATCCTTCCAGAATCTCCGGGGCGACAAAAAATCTATCCTCTGAAGTTTGCCCTGATACCCTTTATCAAGCTTTCATACAGACCTGAATACCATTCTTATGAAAATTTAATAAATTTCTTAGATGGAAGACTTGTATCCCATGCCCACAGGACATGGTTACCACACCAGTCGGCCCTATATAAGGCAAATCCACAAAACCTTCCTCTGAAAGTTTCAGGTGTTAATACTGCGTATAGCCTATTATATAAAACATTCCGCTGCCTTCCTCAAGCCTGTCTTTCATCCCTCAGACCGTATCATCGATGATGGCGTCTCCGCCTCTTTCTCCTGTACGAATTTTAATGGCTGTCAGCAATTCAGAAACAAAAAAACCGCATGGAATAACTGTAGCTTCCATTGCGGCACCATTACCTGTTGTATGCAATTACAATTGTTTCAATATCTTATACTGACTTTCCGACTTTATGAATCAGTCTCACACCCCTACCTCATATCCGTCGCCTCCATACATAGAAAAGGCCTGCGTACCAAAGTACACAGGCCTCATCGTCATACATTTATATTTATTTATGTATCTTATTATATCCCGCTAAAAAAATTGCAAGGGAAAAAATCAGGTTAGAGATACATGGCAGGAGAGCTGAAAGGATGGTGAGCAGCATATTACCATCATTCCCATGGATTCACATACAAGGATGAGCTAATGTTCATGCTCAATGCGAGCCTTCGACTCGCAAGTCGGCAAACAAAGTTTACTACCTTACGGTTTTATCTGAAAGGAAATCTCCTGAGCTTCCAGTCTGACGTCTGAAAGTCTGCATTGTCTTTCTCCTACTAGAATCACAGACTTTCTTTGAGTATCTCTTCTACTTCTTCTGTTGTAAGTGTCTTGTAGCCACCATTCAGAATAATAGTTGCCTTTACGATATCTGGAATCATTTCTTCCGTTGCACCAAGATCAGTAAGGTTCATAACCAATCCCAGTTCTTTCATCCAGGATTCCATTACAGAAAGTCCTTCTCTGGCAATTTCTTCGTCGGTCTTTCCTTCAGTCTGTACGTTCCATACATTGACAGCAAAACGTTTGAACTTCGGCAGTCCATACGGAAGAATATGACGATAATACGGGAGCGATACAGCAGCCAGAGTCATGCCATGTGCCGCATTGGTAATGGCCCCTGCAGCCTGCCCCAGCATATGAACCATCCAGTCCTGAGTCTTGCCTTCCCCTATAAGGGTATTCAGAGCCCAGGTAGCATCCCACATCAGATTACTTCTTGTTTCATAGTTCTTCGGATTCTTCACTGCTATGCGGGAGGAATGGATAACCGAACGCATGAGCCCTTCTGCCAGATAATCACTGGAATTATCATCATCTCCGGAGAAATACTGTTCACAGATATGGTTAAACATATCATAAATACCGGAAATCATCTGATACTGTGGCACCGTCATGGTAAATTCCGGATTCAGGATGGAGAAACGAGGCATAACTTCTTCCCCAAACACATGCCCGATTTTCAATTTCTGTTCATGGTTCGTAATAACAGAGCCTGCATTCATTTCAGAGCCTGTTCCTGCCATAGTGAGCACACATCCCACTGGTACAATTTCACAATCTGGCTCTTCCATCTTCAGGAAATACTTATCCCATGGATCCCCATCATAATGAACAGATACAGAAAGTGCTTTGGCATAATCGCAGCAGGAACCGCCCCCTACCGCAAGAATGAAATCCACTTTGCCCTCTCTTGCAATTTTCACCCCTTCGACAAGTTTATCAGAAGTAGGATTGGACATAACCCCGGAAATCTCAATGACTTCTTTGCCAGCCTGTTTCAGAATATCCATAACCTGGTCATAAATGCCATTCCTCTTAATAGAGCCGCCTCCATATACCAGGGCCACTCGGTCTCCATAGTTAGCCAATTCGCCCGGGAGAAAAGACAGAGCATCTTTGCCAAAATACAGTTTGGTTGGGTTAACATAAGAAAAATTACCTAACATGATATGCCTCCTTTTGCTACACTACCGAACTTATTCCTATATATAGAATATAACTTTCCCTTTACTTCTGTAAAAGTCTTTCAACGCATGATTATCATAACCGAAAAGCATGAAACGTAAATGCCTATACCTGATTTCAGAGAGTAAGGCAGAATATACTCATGTATTTTCATCCGCATGCAGAATGTTATGATTTCATAGCATTAAGAAGACGCCTCAATGGCAGCAATTTCAGTATAATACAGCAGATTATAAATTCTGGAAGCAAATAGGCTGCATTAGCCGTAAACGAATAAACCATGGGATTCATTCCCTGTGGCGCGTATGAGGCAAAAAATACCACGCCAGAAATAAAATGACAGATAAACCGGCCAGTAAAAGCCAGAGCCGTACCTGCATACAGATGTTCCTTCCAGAGACCAGCGAGCCCCATAGCCATATAGGGCAGCGGATAATCAAACAGAACCTGCACGGGGTGTACTATGAATGGATTCGAAAGCAGATTAATCAAGCCATAAAGAAATCCTGCCAATGCCCCGATCCCCGCCCCATAACGATAAGCAATAAAAAGCAGCGGCACCATGGAACCGGCTGTCACACTGCCTCCCTGAGGCATATGAAAAAGTTTTATCTGATGAAGAACCACAGTAATAGCCAGCATCAGTGACATATTGACAAGAGTCCGCGTGCTGAGATGAACATGGCGGAAATAAAGACCTACAAGAATCAGCATCAACACGCCAATAAGAGCAAATGCGGCCACAGGATGGATTAGCAGTTCATTCATAAAAACACTTCTTTCCGGTAATAGCACCATCAATAAAAAAGCAAATATCAGGTGATATAATTCCTGGTTGTCAACTTTTTCCTTCCATTCTATATCACCTGAAATTATCCGACTGTATTCCTCTAAATCTATTATATACCAGAGACTTACTTATCCAGTATATCTTCTATTTCCCTTTGATAACACAACAATGAAAAAGGCTGTGAAAAACAATTCTCATGTTTTCACAACCCCTTCTTTCATGAAACACCTTTAATCCTCTGCCCTTTATCGAGCTCCGGGATAAATACTCATACGGCCATCAGAACTACGCTCTATATGGCCTACCGTATTATAGGTTTTCAAATCGCCATTCGGATAATAATACCCTTCGTTAATTTTTACGGTCGTCTTATACCAGGATGTTACAGAATCCTTGCCGTATTTATCCGGATTGCCTGCGTAATCACTCTTCAGTTGGCTGAACGTTACTCCCTTATTGGCGTCCGCCGAATAGTAAGACACTACGAAATATCCGTTTGTATTAACTCTTGCAAACCAGCCATCACCATCTTTAGTCTGGATATTCAGCTTCTGCGCCAACTGCTGTCCGGCAACGCTATCCGAATCTATATCCACTGCCTGGCCATCTGGGGTTCCCTGCAGTATATCCGCAAGTCCCTGGTAACGTCCTTCCCCCAGACGTTTGATAATATCATCATAAGAAGAAACTGCAGAAAGCTGTTTCTTTGATGCATCCCCCAGAAGCGAACCGGCCTGCGCAAAAACGTCGGAAATAGAATACGACATGCCAGCAGAATATATGCCTGCACCCACAGCCACTATAAGAGCCAGCAGGAATGCATATTCTATCAAAGCCTGTCCCTTCTGCTTTTTCACCTACACTCATCCTCTATCATAAACAAAACAAATAATAAGAATATTTCACTTTTGCCTATTATAACATGAGCCTTAAGAGCGGACCTTATCGTCTGCTAAGAGTTGTGCAAAAATTTTCTCAGTTTTACACAACTCCTCATCTCTTTCTTGTGAAGAATGTAAAAATTGCTCAAGATTTCCCAATCCTATCAAACAGCAATCTGCTGAAATGCAAGTATAAAACCTGTTATTTTCCTGCTAAGGATATGCACTTACGTCCCATATATGAGATTATTGCCAGATAATGGATTCTCGCAGCAGACAACAGCATTTGTCACAATGCGAAAGTGTTACGGCAACCGAATACAGCTATACAGAAAATCCAGAAGTGCTCAATATCAAAAACACTCCCTGAATTTTTTATAAGGAGGAAATGATTTTTTCCTGCCCCTGCATATTGTCGGGCCTGTATATTGAACCGTTCCCGACAGCGTGCCTTCCCCGAAACTATTATTCAGGCAGAATCGTTGGACAGGCCTTCGCATGCTTTTAAATGTATCTAAACAGAATTACCTCTCTGTAAATTCCTATTTCATCCACACGAGTTGTTCTATCCCAATGTGTTATAAGTTATGGAAGTCTTATCATTTTCTGCCTGCATTGTTGTACAAAATATCCAGATAACAAATATTCTATGTATTTGCAGAAAGGTTTCTAATCATGAAATATAAATCGCTTTATTGCCTTCTTCTGGCCTATGCCCTGACCTGTGGGATTAGTGCTGTCTCTTCGGTATCAGCCAATACTGCACTCTACAGTTTACAGCCCACTGATACGCAAGCTGCCACACTTCGCCAGACCAGAGATTCCATCCGCCTGGGCCTTCTCCTCCTGGGCGAGGATAATTTACATACCGACCGCTATGTTCAGGGCGGTACTGAAAATTACGCGGCAGACGGCACGACATTAATTGGCCGAATATATTCCCTCCCCCTCTTTGGAGAAAACACTCAGGCAGGGGCGCTGTACGACAGCGAAGGAAAAGTCAGCACTGTAACTATACAGCTCGATTCCCCTAAGGCAAAGCCTTACAGTAGAACTCTGCAAAAACTTTACGTAAATCCCACAATTATCCAGACCAGGCCTTCTGAAGGAGGCGCCACATGGGAAGAATGGAGTCTGGGAAAAATAATATCCGCCTCTATCAGGAATCCGGACTGACCGCACTGGAACTGACAAGAAAAGCAAATCACCATTTCTACGATTCAGAATCGTGGATTCCTGCCTCTATCCAGAAACAATATGCTGAAACCAAGCCCTGCCCTGAACTGGAAAGGGCTATTGCCGACTATTATGATATTCAGAAAGAAGAACGTAGCAGCACTTACTACGTCTATAATAAAGTCGACCTGAATGGCGACGACACAGAGGAAATCTTTGCTGTCATTACCGGACCATACACCAGTGGAACCGGCGGAGACTCCGCCGTATGGGGACGCCTCTATAAAGGAAAATTCCAGATTTATCAGTCTTTCACTCTGATTCGTACACCAATCATCATCACAAAAGATGCCACCAACGGACTCCCTAACGGTGCCAGAAGCATCATAGTACGCCAGAGCGGTGGCGGCGCCCCTGCTGAACTCATTCAATACGTCTCCCACGACGAAGAATACGTACCCGAACCATGTGACAGCCTGGACAAGGTAAAAGGAACGGCCATCCTCTGTACTGCTCCGGGGACCGATACGGAAAGATTGACAGTGACGCATTTCTGAGATTAAATATAAAAAGTTAAAGTACTACTAAAAGAGATACCCACCGGCATAGCCGGTAGTTCTTCTCATGCGGCCCAAAGGGCCTAGCCGATCAGCTGCGCTTGCCAGCGCTTGTTCTGTTTACCCTCGCTAACTATTTCCCGTTACCCGTAAACGGGTCTTCAAAATTTAGTGTCAGTTGTTCGCTCATCTCATCATCTTCTAATTGGTTTTGTATATACTTCCATATTTTCCCTTCATTCTTTCCGACGGTACTTACGTAATACCCACGACACCAGAACTGCCTATTCCTATATTTAAACTTCATATTCCCCACAATTTTCATATATCATCAAGCTGCTTTTCCCTTTCAGAAGCCCCATAAAACTGGATATACTGATTTTTGGTGGTATTTCTAATAGTATATGTATATAATCTGGACAGGCTTCTCCCTCTAACATATTCACTCCTTTCCATTTACATAATTCTCTTAGTATTTGTCCTATTTCATAGCGTTTCTGCCCATAAAACACCTTCCTTCTGTATTGAGGTGCGAATACTATGTGATACTTATATTCCCACTGAGTATGTAATAAACTATGGATATCAACTTTTTTCATAAAAACCTTTAAATACTCAACGCTAAAACTTAACGGAACCCCCGGTCTAACCGGGGGTTTTCTGCATACAAAAAACGGATGCCTGTAATTAGCATCCGTTTTTGATTACTTGCACTTAAATAATAAGTACAGCTCTGTTATACCTATAACAGCCTTCGTTGCAGTGTTGTAAATGTCAGTGAAAAAGTGAGCCACTCACTCACGAAAAACGGATAGTCTGCTGGGGATTCCCTCCTCGGATACGACTCGGCTGATAGGCTCACTGTTCGGCGACAGGATACGGCGAAGAATGGCTTTGCGGAGTTCGTTGCTACACTGTATGGCCGTCATCTTATGGTACCTCAATTATAATGCAAAAGCTCATTTCTCTCACTGACAACTATTGTGATGATACATAGGGAAAGGCTCTATTTTGAAAGAACAGCGACAATGAGTGTCGCTCATTTTCCATAATGGAAATTCTCTTTATTCGATAACTCCATCCGTATCAAATATGTGATCAAGTTCATCTGTATTTATAGCATGAGAGACTTTTTCTCGAATAGCTGTTTTAGACATATCCAGTCTTTTAAACTTGTGGTTTCCGGCTGCATTTTTACTCATACGAATTAGCTGAATTCTTCCCACTCCCGGATTCTGTTTTGCATACTCTGCAAATCCTTTCGCTTTTCCAAGATTGTCCTTGAAATCAGGATTATGTGGTTCAAGAATATCAACGACATATCCAAGTACACGATCCTTTCTTACGATAATAAAATCGGGATAGGCAGGCCTTATTTCACCATCGATTTCGTAAGGAATGCAAAGCGCCCATGAGCCTCTGGATGGATTACGAATCCAGCAGACAAAGTCTTCTCGTTTTTCTTCCTCTTCAATAACTCCGGCTTCCCAAGTATTCAATTTCATCGTTGCAACACCGGTTATATCACTAACAAAGAGATGATCCCTATATTCTTTGCCCCCCACTTCATGTGGTACCTGAATGGTCTCAGGCAAACGGAAATTGTGCTTGCTTACAGGATCCCCATCGGAAACGATACTGTCATACGCTTTACGAATTTTCTCTGAATCTATAGTTGCAAAATATCTGCGATAATCATCATTCAATCCATGAAAGCGTGTCTCCGCATAGGAATGCAACCGATTCATACACTCTTCATCTGCCACAAAGAGAATAACGTCAACTTTAAATGCCGACAGATCAGACATATCCATATACTTGTTTCCATAAGCCATACCGATACCTTCTCGACCGAGCTTTTCTTCGGCAATCTGAAATTGTCGATCGATATCAGTATCCGTCGTCGTGAACATATCATGCACCAAAAAGTTGTCCACAGTTTCTCCGAAGGCATCAAAAATCTGGGTCGCCAGCTTGAACTGCTTGACCTGCTGAACAAGGTCATCATATTTCCCATCTGCCTTGAGGCCTTCCACATAGCTGTGGATCATCTCAACAATCTCATCCTTAACCTCCCGGATTGCCTCACGGTGCAAGTTGGACATCGTAAGAAGATGTGCCATCCTATACAGAGATTTTAGGTAGTCATTGATCCTAAGCGCTCTGACGTTATAGGAAAGCAAACCTGCATCATTTATAAACCTCATAACCTCTTCACGGTCAAACAGATCTTCCTCTTCAGAAGTTTCCGTCTGAACCGCCTGCTGACTTCCCGCAGCATTATTCTCGGACGGTGTTGCCATACCAGAGGACTGTGGAGTAGCCGGTATAGACTGGGCAGGAGGTGTTGTATCTGTGCTCGGCTGTGTCTGGCTCCGTTCTGGCGTTTCTGCTTGCTGTGCTTGTCCACCAGTGGCTTGAGGCTGTTCTATCGGATTCGTGTCGCCAGTTGGCTCCGAAGCTGCTCCCGTAGACTGCTGTTCGCCTGTGTTCTGCCCAGAGAACCCACCAAACAAAGTCATCTGTCCCGGTACCTGCTGCTCTTCCTTTTTCTTCTTCGGCCTGACAGTCAGCGTTTCAAATTTCTTTCCAGATAGGGGCTCGCCATAAATATCAGTCGGAATATCTCCGCCTTCTGTACTCTGCAAGGCTTCCACAACGTCCTTGACGGTATCCTCATTGAAGTACGGCAAATAGAGATGCACGTCGTTTAAAACATCGTCCACCTGAATATGCATCTGCATTGGTGTTCTTACCATTCGACCGAGAAGCTGCGCTATGTAGGTGGCATCATTAGCATGCTTAAAGGACATCATGGTCTCTGCTCGCGGGCAATCCCATCCTGTGGAAAGATTCTCTTTGAAGAATACCACGCGGATATTTTTGTCCTCGGCGATATTAGAAGGCTCTTCATAACGCACGTCGAGCCCATTGACGGTCAATGTGGCCGTCGTGCCACCGAAAGTATGAACCACCTGTCCACTTTCCAGCTTAAAGCCGGTGCGTTCTTCAATCTTTGCAATACAGTCGTCCAGATTGGTATCCGTCAGAGCATCACCGGTTCCGTTCAAAACTTGAATGATCAAAATCGGATTTACATAGGCGTAATGCTGCTCAAAGCAATACTGCGTCCAGTGTTCCCACTTTTCCTTCCAGTCATCCGCAGCAGCTTGCAAAATGGCCATATCATTATTGACCGTGCCTTCTTCTGGATAGGTAATAACGATCCGGTCTTTTAATAGACCGGAAGCTCCCACCTCATCCGGCGTCACGATAGACTTGTGAATTGTAGAGGATGTGCCTTCGACCAGCGCATTGAATCTCTGCGTGGTAGCGGACATACCGATGACAACCGGCATGGGCGGAATGCCATCCGAATCACTGCCCTTGATGAACTTCTGCATGATCGTGGTGGCCTTGCTTGCCTCACGTCCCTGCATGCCACGGTGCGCTTCATCGATGATAAAGTACAACCGGTCGCTCTTTTCCCGGACAGTATTCGCAAGCGTTTGCCAGATCGTATAAGTCCTGCCATCGCCATTTTTCGTGAGTTTGGAGGTAACCGACAGCTTCTGCGTATTTAAGAAATAAACATGACCATCCTCAAACATCTCTTTATCAAAGGATTCCTCGGAAACCGTTACGCACTGTGACAGCTTGATCTTATCAGCTTTTGAGTCGATCTTTTGTTTTGACTGCTCGTTAAGCTGAGGCGAATCCGAGAGCCAGACGATGATTGCATCAGGCTGCTCCATATACTGTTCGTCGCCGAAAAAAATAGCCTCAATCAACGCAGACATGATGATAGTCTTTCCAGCGCCAGTCGGTGCAGTGAAAGAAACCACCTGCGGCGCATGTGTTCTGTGATAGCTACCCATTGCCTCCGCAGTCTTCATACGGATATCAGCAAGCGCTCTTTTCTGAAAAGAGAATAATTCTACTCTCATGGTTACCTCCCCGTATTGATTCTGAAATTATCCAGATAATCTCTGTAAAGCTGGTAGCAGTCTTTGCCATCGTAGGTACGGATCATCGCCCGGTATGCTGTTTCTGAATCCGTTACAATGAAAACTGTCTGGATTTCTGGATGCTGACTTAACTCCGCATCGAACTCAGAATAATATATTTCATCTACCAAAACAGCCATCTTATTCTGTGGCAAAATCAGCATGTTCGAAAGATCATCGTTTTCAAGAGCCGGGCACTTGCCAACAGCTCCGCCCTTCATCCAGAGCACCGGAAGCAACTTTCGGAACTGCCTGCCGAGAGCAACGGAGGTTTTGTCGAGGAAGCTCAGTTTAAAGAAGGCCGCGTTTGTCTTGAAGCCGTCTTTCATTGGCATAACAACAGGCACTTGAGTTGATATCGGTTCAAACATTTCTTTAATGCTATCCTTGAGACTCTTAAAAAGCTTGTTGTTGGATGTAACAATATAAAAATCTGTTATATGATCCATTCCTTCCAAAGCTTCCAACCATTCCTCACTGGCTGTATCATCTATTAAAATTGACGCAGTATGCTTAGCCTTATCTGATACTATGTATTTCGACTCTCGAGACACGAGTGTCTGAGGTAATTTCTTATTAGACAAAATTGAAACAAGTTTTTTCTTTTCGCCTATTTTCAAAGAGGAAATTTCACTCACAAATCCTATCTGAACAATATTTCTATCTTTTTCTTCTGTGCTTGTCTTATATGTTGTGTAATCGCCTTCTAAAGGATTTCCATTAACATCTTGACCTTTGATACTACACTTTATCCTTGGCCATGTAACATATTTTGCAATTCCGAGTTTTTCCCATTCTGGTTCTCCCGGTTTGAACCCTTTCTCAGTTAAATTGTCACTTTCCTCTTTCCTCAATTCGTTGTTCGTCACACAAATACATCTCCGATTACCTCCATCCTCAGCATTAAGAAGATTTATCGCATGAAGCGTTGTACCTGATCCTGCAAAGAAATCAATAACAAGCGCATTTGGCTTATTAGCAACGAAAAATCTAATCGCATCGTGAACAGCATACAATGATTTCGGAAAAGTAAACCTGCTTGAGCCAAAGAATTCCTTAAGCAGGTTTGTACCACCTTGCTCAGCATTATGTGATTTTATGCGCCATTGTGTTCCCGGTATGAACTTAGGTATATAGGCATCATCGTCCGTAATAATAGAACCGTCTTGTCTATGACCTATAATCGTAAATGCACCTTTGGATATTTTTTCTCTTTCTCCTTTTGCCAAGTATGTGATGGCAGTATTTTCACCTCTCCAATTCCCTAATTTTGCATATCCAATCTCTATCAAAGCCCTCAGGTTTTCGGTGCTTATCTGCCAGTTACCTTCTGTGCCATCTGCACGTATAGGCCAGACCGCAACGCAACCTTCCGGCGCGATTATTTCTGACTTATTTGAGCCATAATACGATTCTCCCACAGAATGAAATATCGGCCCTTCATCTGTATTACAAATAAAAATAGGATAAAACTGATTTGGGCTATCTGCTCTTGCTGTATGTGAACCCGAACGCAATAGTTCCTTCCATCTCAAACGGGAAGCTCTTTTATCTTCAGATATCTTCCACTCGTTAGATAACGGCAACGGCTCCGGACTGGATTCTCCAAATTGAACAAAAAACAAATACTCATCCGTTCTACCAAATTGCTGATGCCTTGCAGCTCCTTTAGGATTGATAACACTGCTTACCATCTGTATGTTTGCTTCAGAAAATACTTCTTCCAACAAGCAACCGAGATGCAGATATTCTTTTTCATCTATGGTTACGATCAGAACGGAGTCCTTCGGATTAAGGAGCTTCTTTGCGATCTTCAAGCGCTTCTCCATCATGGAGAGCCACTTGCTATGCCGATAAGCATCAGAACTATCCACGTAATCGTTGTTGTACTTCCAGTCTTTTGCACCGGTGTTATAAGGCGGATCAATGTATATGCAATCCACCTTCTCTGCATAGAGATATTCCAGAAGCTGCAGCGCATGGTAATTATCCGCTTCAATCAGGGTATGCCAAAGGCCGCTTTCCGGAGCATTCTCCACAGTGTCAATTAGTTTTAGGGTAGGATAAATCGGCTCCCCGAATTCTGCTACCGCAACAATCTCATCCAGCCTGAAGGTCTTTTGTTCATGAGTCTCACGCCGGTCGCAAAGCACGTCTTCACCGTCAATCTTCATAACTGTATAAATATCACTGACATACCCTGTCTTCAGAGCGACCTTGGAGCCAACACGAATCGGGACGTCATAGAGCGGCGTGCATTCCGGCAGATGTTCTTCAAATACCAATCCGAATTTCTTTTGTTTCAATAATTTATTGGTCTCCTGCAGGATTCTCTCCTTAAGCGCCGGGTCGTCAATCTGCTGGATCAGGTCTTGTAATAAAGCCATAACGCCACCTCATTCTTTCGTTATTGTTTTTTTCTTTATATGATAATCGATGCCGCGCTCTTGACAGAAGAAAATCACCTCTGCTGCACACTCATTGTAAAAATGCTTATGCCCTTTATAGGCGTTTGCTATCTTACTATAATTCGTTCTCCCGAAAATGATCCGATCTGTAAAAGATACCGCTTCCAACAGTTCATGAAGATTTTGTTCAATCATATTCGGAGTTGGATATGGTTCTATGCTTACCCATGTCTTACATCCAGCCTCATGTAAGGCTTTCAAAGCTGCCAGTCTCTCTGAGCAGGGAGCTGCTCCCGGTTCCATCTGTTCTCGATATGCCTCGTTCAGGGTAATTAGTGTGATCCCGTATTCATTTTCCGGAGAAAGCTCTGACAACTCTATGGGTAGCAGTCCCTTCGTCAGCGTGGTGCATCTAATACCAGCCTCGTTTAGCTTACGAATAGCCGCAATGCTCATCTGGGATACCTCCGGATATCCCTCCATAAACGGATCTGTAGTAAAGCAAAGCTGCACAGACTGAATCTTATCTCTGAGCTTCGGTATCTCTTTATCCAGCAATTCAAGCGTATTTGATACAAGAACCGGCTCAAGCCAGCTCTCATAATCTTTAATTTGCCCGAATCGCTTTTTCATCAGGAAGGCGTAACATGGATATTTGCACCCATGTGCGCAGCCCTGCACGTGATTCATTGTGTAGTCACCATACTCTACCCCTGTTTGATAAAGCATGGATTTTCGTTTTATCGTCTTCAAGTCGCTATTATCCTCCGCCTACTTGTTCTTTAATATGTAATCTGCCATCCGCAGTGCAAGTCTCTGCGCTTTCAGACTCTCACTCGCAATGGCAAAACAGAACAGGAACATCGGCGAGTTCCTGCTGTTCCTGAAAATCCGTGCATGCTTTGACACGCATGGAAAGATTGTCCCAAGCCGAGAGAGGATATATTCCTTTATGTGATCTGGATTTGCGTCCTTAACCATCCGTTCGCCATCGTTCTGTCCGGGCTCCTGAAATAGATCAAAAAGTGTCCTCTGGGGATCTTTCTTATAGAATTCATTCCGCCATCCAGAATCTCCAAGCAATCGATCTATGCAAACTTCCCATTTATCGTACTTCCCGTTTTTCGGCAGCATCCGTTCAAGTGCCGAGAACGGAAACAGGTACCATACATCTATCGATTTCGTTTTCGCCACATTTTCAAGCGTAGTCCAATTTACCTGCGTTGCATATGGGTCTAAGAACAGCAATCCCCTGTTATATTTCCAGTTTACTCCTCTATTAATAATCTCCGCGAGCTTATCATTCGCATCGCCACAGTAAATCGTAACAATTCGCTCCATCTGCGGGAACTCGGCGTGTATCATATTCTGAAGTTCTCTCGCCTTCTTAGAGTCCGCTTCTATAAAATAATAGTGATCGAACTTCTTCTCAGACGCCAGTGCACGCTTAGCGGAGCCCACAAGATACTGCCCACCGTCGCTTGTCTCAATCTCTCCGGTTCCAGCAAAAGCGTCTATATAAATCTTCTTGAATTTCTGGTTTTGAAGTGCAATCAAGTATGCGTCCAGATAGCGGGTAAAGATATTCAGCTTTTCCTCAGTCCAATTTCCACCAAATTTCTGCGATATTGCCATATATTCCAATCACCTCATTTATTTAAATTCAGTCTCACGAAGAAAAAGAAATCACTGTTTTCTTCTTTCCTGTCTCAGGATTAACAATCTGCTCAACTTTCGCGCCAAAGCAATCAACAAGATCACTTTTTATCTCCTTACGAAATCCCTCTGAAGGAAAAATCGGATGGTTATCCAAAATTTTCCATAGCTCATCAAGAGGTACTTGCTTGCGGCCTTTTAGACGGCGCTGCAGATATTTCGCAATATCGAAAACCTGCAAACAGCTTTTATCTTCCTCTTCCGAAATTTCTCCAAAAAGATTAACTGGCCAGTACTTAGTCGCAGCTAAATGCTTTGTAGAGGACTGTGCCCCAAAAACCTTCCAAGCGCTCTTTTTGTATAGCTTAAAACCTTCTATATTGCTCGTGCAATGAATCAGATTATAGACAAGCGAATTCTGCCTATTATAGAATGGAAATGCCGATACGTAGTATCTACGCGGTCCTTTCAGTGATTTTATAATTTTCTCCACCCTGTCCTCATAGGCTTTCTTATTGCTTCCGTACGGTACTAGCTCCTCAAAATCTTTCAGATAAGTATTTGCATACTTTGCCTTTGTTGTGTTCTTTTTTGCGCTTGAAATCGCCCTCACCGGATCTGAGACCATGTGATTAATCATAACTTCACCCCAATTACGAAAAAAAAGGTAGAAGTGCTTCCCAGTCAATGGTCGCATCATATGGATCGTAAAGCAAGAAATAATGCAGGTGCCCAGTTCCATATAACTGTGGCCCTATCGTTCGGAGCAATTCGTGCGCATCACTGCATGAGGTGACAATCTTAAAATTACGCTCATCCTGCGGAAGATGCCTTTCCAGTTCAGCTACTCGTTTCTTATCTATATCATTCAAGTAAATATATATATTTTTATCCGTATAGGTTCTTGCGGCTTCCCTAAGTGCTTCTGATATGCGTACTGCCGTCCCCTTTACCAATTGTCCGGCAACATCAGTGTATACACCGCTGTTGCACATGCAGTCTATAAAGATCAACCCATTGCAAGAGTCAGTCAGTAGCAACTTCTGTGCCCACGATTTTATATATTCCTCAATTAACTCAAATTTCTTGATTGTATGAGGACTTGCTTTACTGATTATTCTTTTTTTCCTACAGGACATCATTTCACTCCCCCAATAGTTTCATTTCTCTCACTGACAACTATTCGTACACATAGAGCAGGTTTCGGAAATATCTTTCCCTCTCATAGTCCGAATATGTAGTCCGAATATGAACCCCATTAAAAAATATGGTCAAAAGGAAACACTGATTAATTCAAGGTTTTTGCTACTTGCTACTGAGTAGATGAGAACATACCTTTCCCTAGAGGGTACCATAAGGGAAGGTAGATAAGAGAGCAAGATTCTCATTTAATCATCGGTCTCTTAAGAAATTTTAATTTAGGGAATTGCTATAAGGGCAAACTCCGAAGCTATGGGAAAATCTACAAGCGTTTTCAATACGCTGGTGAAATTGTCCGAAGAGTTTTGGCATGCTGCCTAAAAGGTGTAAGGTGCTGTATAACTAATTTAGTATAACACAAAAAGCCGATACAGAACATCCTTTCCTATGTCTCTCAGCAAGGAGCAACATAATACCATTATTATTGCTTCAGAGTCACATAAGACACTCTCCCCCACCATCTATTGCACAAATGGTCCGCCTGACCGCAGACCACCCCATCATACATAGGAAATACTTGCGAATTCCTGATTATTGTGAATTATGGGCAATGAAGGGAAGACTTTCTCTGCATACATACTGCCTTCTTTCCTGCTCTTGGCTTTCGCATTCTTACCTTTCACACGAAAATATTCCGTTCCCCCTTACAATCCCCCGGAAATGGTAAGGGGTACGGCTTAAAGCAAAAAAGAATCGGACCGGGAAAGAAACCATTGATAGTTTCTTTCCCTTGTCCGATTCTTTTTACTGCATGGCATTTTTATTATTTTTTCGCCAGCATTCTTTAGCCCTATGTTTCCGTTTCTTCCCCACTGGAAGTGCAGGCTATGTTCAACTCGTTTTCAAATGGTGAAATTCGGGCGGTATAGAGGAGATAGATCTTTCCATTCAACATGGTCGGGAAAATGGAATGAATATCCCAGTGATACTTCTCATCATTTCCCAGGGTACGGAAGACACCGGAAATCGTTCCTTCTGGGTTCTGGCGAATCCGGTTCATCATGGATTCCGATTCATTGAAAGCCAGGAAACGTTCTCTATCTTCAGGATGAATCATGGTTTCTGCATACTGCTTAACCATGGCCTGAATTCCCACACGCTTCTGATAAAAATGTTCCTGGAAAGGAGTATTTATTATCAGCGGAACCGCTGTGTCTTTTTCCATATCTACAAGGAAAACCATCTGGTAGAGGGATAACAGGTTCCGGGTAACCTGGTCCAGATTCTCACTGAGTTTTCTCTCGGTCTGCATGGTGATGTTGTTCAGGTAGAGTTGAACCAGGTGATGTTGACCATGAGATGCCAGGTAGTTGGCCTCCAGTTTCACATATCGGCCATTTAACGTATATGTCAGCGCTTCTTCGGTATGGCTGTTTATAACATCTACCAGCATCCTCTGCATATTTTTGCTGGTCGGGCCGGCCTGGTCATTAACAAACTCTTCGGTTTTTTCCAGACTCATTATTCCAATGGATTGAAGTGTCTTTCTGTATTCTTCATTGACAAAAAGATATCGTATACGATGGTTGGTTACTTCTACCACCGCCATTGGCTTGTCTGTGAGAAAATCGATAGCTCCCAGGGATCCATATACTTGCGCAGCTGTGGCGTTTCCACCTGCCAGTGCTTCTCCTGACATACTCGTTTCAGTTCTTCAAAAGGCATAGGTCTACCATAATAATAGCCCTGGAGCAGTTCACATCCAATAGATTTGGCAAATTCCACCTGTTCCCTGGTCTCTACGCCTTCCATCAGCGTATGCATTCCGATCTTTTTAGCCATCCGGATTATAGCCTGGATTATGTTCTGCGATTTATCCGTAAAATGGGACAAAAAGGCCATATCAATCTTGATTTCATCAAAACTGTAGTTTTTCAGTGTATTCAGGGATGAATAGCCACTGCCAAAGTCATCCATCCACACTTCGTATCCGGCTTGCCGAAACCGCTCTATTTCCTGATAAAGTACATCTCCTTCATAGACTAATAAGCTTTCGGTGATTTCCACATACAGCATATTCCTGGGGACCTGATACCGCTTCCGTATTTCTTCCACTTCGTCAAAAACTGACCCCTGGAAAAAATCTCCTCTCGATAAATTAAACGAGACCGGAATCAGGGTTTTTCCCTGTTCTTTTTGACTCTGGTACAGACGGCAGATTTCCTCCAGTACATACATGTCCAACTTCCGAACCTGACGGCTGTCTTCCAACAAAGGGACAAACACACCGGGATTAATTTTTCCTTTTTGAGGATCCATCCAGCGGGACAGGGCTTCCATGCTTGCCAGGGTTCCAGATACAGTGCGGATTACCGGTTGGAAATATACCTGAATCCAATGTTTTTCTATAGCCTCCCGGAAATGGTCAATTATATAATTCCTAAGATTCCTGGCATCACCCATAGGTTGGGTATAAAAGCACACATGCTTGTCCGGAAATTCCTTAATGGTGTCACAGGCCATCCGGGCCCTGCTACAGCCCACTTCTACCGGCATTGTATAATCATCCACTGGACAAATGCCAAATTTCACATCCAGATGGCTGGCATCATATAATCCATGAATCTGCCCGGTAATTACCGGAATCTGTTTTTTCAGGGCCTGCAGGCTGGTCAATATTACGAAATGGTCATCCTCAAAACGGGAAATCAGCTTATTTGGAAAGTTTCCCTTTAATACTTTTGCCATTCGGATGAGGAATTGATTTCCTTTTTCGCTGCCATTACGCATATTATACAGATGAAAATTATGGATATTCACATACACCAAGGCCATTTTCGACGCCTTGGGATCCAGAGAAGCTAATTTCATAACTACAGAGGCATGCTTCAGAAACCGTGTTTTCCCTGGAAGTCCGGTAAGGGAGTCCATATCATAAATCTTATATTTGGTGTCATTATCCAGAAAAAATACATAAAAAACGGTACCAACCCCGGGGATGAATACTCTGTGTCCGAACTCCTCTACCCTGCGGATAGAGCCATCCTTTCGGATTATCCGATAATTTACGAAATCCAGTTTGCTTCGGCTGCCGGCAATCTGCTCGCGGATATCTCGCTCTACCCCTTCCCGGTCATCTGGATGAACCAGGTTGGCAAAAGTCCCTCCAGTGAGCGCCATGAAATCCTCAAAAGAGGAACACCCCATCATGGAAATAAACCAGGAGTTGGCATAAAGAATCTCTTCCCGTTTGTTATCACGGTAAATCAGGATACCGCCAGGCAGATGTTCCGGCATCTGCTGAAGAACCAGATGCTGAATCTGTTCCTGAGTCATGAGTGTCTCCGTTCTTCCGGCACAGGATATTCACATTCCGGCAGAAGCCAGAAATATTCAATAGCCCCCAGCGTTTCCTGTCCTTTTGAACAAAGGTTCTGTATGAACCATCACCGGAATGCGTTGACCGGTACGGTCTTTCAGGAATACCGGCTGTTCCCTGGACTGCCCATCGAAAATGGTAGCCATCATAGGACAAAAGTCGTGACACAGATGAACCCCCTCCCTGTCAATGTGATCCAGCATACCTTCAAAGCAATGGCGCCCCACCATTTCTTCCCGGCTGTATCCGGTGATACGCTCGGCACCAGCACTCCAGAATACGATTTTTCTTTCAGCATCCAGCACATATATCCCCTGGGGCGCTTCGTCCACTATTTTCTGCAGCAATTCAGTCATTTCAATATCCACGATATCACCTTTATCCCGGAAAATTCATACTTTTGTTGCCAATCTATACAACATCGTTTTTTTATCAGTATAAATTCTTTGCCGATAATTGTCCATATGAGAAGAGTAGATATAGATGAGCCTGCGACTCACAGTCGGTGCGAGATTGAAGCTCGCAGGTCGGTACATCCTAAACGGATGTAGGTCGGTGCCTCAACTTCATCATGGCAGATCGGTGCAATTCCACAGGAATTGCAGGGGGGATTCTGCGAATAGCCTCTTTTATAAACAAGTGAGGAGCAACATATTACCGTTATTCCCATAGATTCACATACAGCATTCTACTTTCCCCCGACTTCGTTGGATTTGAGACAATGGTTTGTCTCAAAATGCCTGCAATTCCTTAATTTTCTATATATGGCAGGCTGGCGTGGCAACAATGTCTTGTTGCCACGGGATACAAGTCTTCTATCTAAGAAATTCATTGAATTTCCATAAAAATGGTATCCAGGTCCGTATTAAAGCCTGATAAAGGTAAGAACGCAGATTTCCGACTAAAACAAATCTGGAGATTGGATATTGTGCACCATGATTGGCTATCGTATTCCAGAGAGGGAAACGTGTTGCATTCTTCCCGTCAATCAGCTTTCGCATGCTTACTTTTTAACAAAGTGGAAGAAGTGCAACATATTATCGTTATTCCTTCTGATTCACATAGTGGAATCAACTATCCCCCGACGTTCGTCGATCCACCCTTTCTTTCCAGAAGGGAACTTCGTTTTGTATTTTCCCTTTTGGAGAAACTTTAGCATTCTTAGCTTTTAATAATATTTCTCTTCCCCCTTGTAATCCCCATGTTTTGCACGGCCCGTGGTTTTCCTCTAATCTCCAGCTTCCATTCTCATTTCTGTCTTTTCTTAATCATCGTACCAGCCGAAGAGTGTTTTTCCTGTTTCCAGCTGGTAAATCTCGTCTATATCATCAGGTGTTAATGTGGTATCAAAAATATCCAGGTTTTCAATCATATGTTCCCTGTGGGATGTTTTGGGGATTACACTGAGTCCCTGCTGCATCAGGTACTGCAACGCTACTTGAGCCGCTGTTTTTCCGTATTTCTTTCCCACATCCTGCAGAACAGGTTCCCTGAATATCGGTCTCTGCCCTTCGGTAAAGGGGCTCCATGCCTGCATTTTTGTACCATGTGCCTCCAGTGTCTGCTGCAGTTCTTTCCGCCGATAATATACGTGACACTCTACCTGATTGACCATAGGTATAATGCCGCAAGTTTTAATGAATGTCAGGTATTCCCTGGCATTAAAATTGGAAATCCCTATTGCTCTCACCTGGCCGCTTAGGTAGGCCTCTGTCAATGCCCGATACATATCCCTTGCTTCGGCATAAGGTTCATGAATAAGGAGCAAGTCTATATAGTCTATCTGAAGCCTCTCCAGAGATTCTTCAATTCCCTGCCGTGCCAGTTTATAACCAGCTCTGGTTCCGCAGAGTTTTGTAGTAATGAAAATTTCATCCCGGGGAATCCTGCTTTCCGCTACTGCCTCCCCGACTATATCTTCGTTGCCATACATATGGGCGGTATCTATCAGACGATATCCTGCTGCCAGAGCATCCAGAATAATCTTTTTCCCCTGCTGCCCTTTGAGTGTCCAGGTACCAAATCCAACCATGGGCATGTTCACTCCATTGTTCAATGTCATATATTGGTTATCCGCCATAGGATTTCCACTTCTCCTTTACGTTTCACCCGATGAATCTATCATTACACAATTCTTTCACCGCGAAAATTGTGAACATATTATACGTCGTATGTCTTTCCATCAAGCAAAGAATCCCGGAGCCTGATACTCTGGGATTCTTTGTTCTATATTTTATCTATTTCATAATCAGAAAAAGTTTCTTATCTGGACTTCTTAATCTTTTTTACCTGTTCAATAAAAGCAGGAAGGAAGGTTCGAAGATCAGCTTCTACCGCATAATCAGCCTGTTCCATAATCGGAGCCGCTGCATTGTTATTGACGGCAATGAGAACTTTAGTTTTTACTCCGCACATATGCTGCATGGATCCGGAAATTCCGAGAGCAATATATACATCCGGATTCACCATTTTACCAGTCTGACCAATCTGGTGCGCTGGTGTTTCCCAGCCAAGATCTGCGATTGGACGGGTAACACCTACCGCTGCCCCTAGCAGGGATGCGAGTTTCCTTACCTGCTCCCATTCTTTCTGGTAACGGATGCCCCGGCCGCCAGCTACGATAATCCGTGCTTCTTCCACCGGGTTATCTTCTTTCACTGCCGGAATAGCCTGGCGAAGGATAAGTCCTATATCTTCTGCCGTAAGGTGTACCGGCACAGAGATAATTTCGCCTTTACGGGAGGAATCTTCTTCCGGAACATCAAAAGTTCCCGGACGCACAGTCCCCATCTGCGGTCTGTACTCCGGACTGATAATATCCGCCATGATATTTCCTCCCATGGCCGGGCGGGACCATGTAATCAGGTGGGTTTCGCTGTCAGCAGACAGTTCTGTCACATCAGCAGTTACTCCGCATACGAGCAGCGCTGCCACACGGGGTGCCAGATCTCTGCCACAGGAACCGGCGGAAAAAATAACCGCATTGGCTTTCTTATCCTTGAGCAGACCAGCCAGTTCTCTTGCATAGGACAGGCCATCGTATACAGACAGTACCGGTGAATCGATGATATATACTTCATCGGCGCCACAGGCAATAAGACGCTGCGCCTGAGATTCCTGAATTCCGCTGCCAATCAGTACAATACATGCCTTTTCTCCCAGCTTGTCTGCCAGACGGCGGGCAACACCTGTCATTTCCAAAGCTTCGTCTCTGAGTACTCCCTGTGGTACTTCCGATACTACATATACATTTTTATATTCAGAAAAATTCATGATATCCTCCCCTTAAATAACCTGAATCTTGTGCAGAGCTTCTGCGAGGATGGCTGCGGATTCTTCAGCTGTTTTACCACTGATTTTCAGGTTTTCTTTCCTCATCGGCTTAACCGGACGCACTTTTCTTACCTGCGTCGGTGAACCTTTAATGCCCAGTCTTGCCGGATCAGCTTCTATATCTGCCGAGGTGATACGATGAATTTCTGCAGTATCCTTAGCGAGTAATCCTTTAATGCTTGGATATCTTGGTTTGTTCAGTTCTTTGCCGGTAGTAATCAGGCACGGGGTCTTCATTTCCACTACTTCCGCCCCATCATTCATCTGCCGTTTTACGGTAATAACGTTTCCGTTAATAGATAAATTTCCAATGGCATGGCTCACATCAGGAATTCCAAGCATGCCTGCCATTTCCGGACCAACCTGCGCCGTGTTACTGTCAATGGATTCCTGTCCGCATAAGATGACATCAAACGGTTTGAGCGTCTGAATGGCATGTACCAGAGTATAGCTGGTCGCCAGAGTATCTGCCCCGCCAAAAGCTCTATCGGTAACCAGATACAGTTCATCGGCCCCCATAGAAGCTGCCTGACGAAGAACCGCTTCTGCCTGTGGTGGTCCCATGGTAATAACAGAAACTGTGCCCCCGTTCTGTTCTCTCAAAGCAAATGCTGCCTCCAGCGCATGTAAATCCAGAGGATTCATAATACTGTTGGCGTTATTACGCTTCAGCCGGCCGGAAACGGGATCCACTTCCATCTTTGATGCATCTACAACCTGTTTTATACACACAAGAAATCTCATGTTGTCCTCCTGACTCTGTTTTCAATACTGCAAATGTATTCTTCAGTAAGCTATTTTGAATCTTTCTCCATTAAGGCTTAACAATATTATATAAATAGAAGGTACATTTGTACAAGGTGCTTTCTCTTTTCAGAAAAATCCATGTCTGCTCATATACCAGACCTGAAAATAACAATTTTGTTTTTTAGCTTCCAATTTTACGTGCTATAATGAAGAGTACCGATTTATAAGATTAGACATTGCGTTGAAAAATAAACAGAGGTAATTATGAAAAAGGTTTTAACATTTATTCTTATACTGTTTACATTGTTGATTGCTCTTCCATTCCAGAATGCGTCTGCAAAAGGGGCAACGGTAGATGCTTTCCGCTACAAAACCAGGAATGACGCATCCGTTCCTTTTGTTCGTCTGGCCATGGATTTATCCAGCAACATAAATGCAGAAGCCGCTATTGATGATAATGGCACTAAACTGGCTCTGGTTCTGAAAAACACAAAGCTTTCTGACGGGATAAACAGTTCCTACACGATCAATCGTTCCATCGTTCCGTCCGTTACTTTCCGCGAGAAAGGGAAAGATGTCATCCTGTCTGCCACATTGGCTAATGCTCATAAGATTGGGAACAATGATATTAAAATCTTTGGATTGAAAGCCGATCCATCCATTGATAAGCCAGACCGACTGGTCATCGATATTCCGTCTGCCAATGCGGGCACTGCAGCAGGAAGCAACAGCAGCAATACCGGCACCATCTATTCCTCAGATTCCACTATTTCACAGACCCCGGTTGACTTTACTATTTCCAATGCGGCTAAAAAGGCTCTGAAGGGTAAGGTTATTACTCTGGATGCCGGCCACGGTGGTACAGATGTAGGTGCTATCGGTCACCTGAATGGCAAGGAATATTATGAAAAGGATATTACTCTGTCCATCGTAAGACCACTGGCTGAAATGCTTCACCAGGCGGGTGCCAAGGTTGTTCTTACCCGAAACAGTGATGTAAATGTTAATAAGCCTTATTCAGACTCCGTTTCCGAATTGCAGGCACGCTGTGATATTGCTAACAATGCCCACTCTGATATTTTTGTGTGCATACACATCGATTCTTTCAAAAACGGTTCTGTTGATGGCACTACTGCCTATTATTATCCAAAGACCAATAATGATATGCTGCTGGCACGCATGATCCATCAGGCCAATATGAATGATTTGTCCATACCTGACAGAGGCATCGTTTCTAATCATTTCTACGTAAATCTGCATACCAACATGCCATCCGTGCTGGTAGAACTGGGGTATATTTCCAATACGCATCGCCTGCAGATGCTCACCTCCAGCTGGGGGCCAAAGGTTATCGCCAGAAGTGTATTTAACGGTATTGTAAGTTATTTCCAGTCGGTATGATGCAATATAGTTTCACCCGCCGTGTGCTGTGTCTGCTTCTTTACAGCATAGTCTGCGTTTTTATCAGCGGATGTTCACAACAGGAAATCCGGCCGTCCCGACCTCGTCAGGTACCTGCCACTATGGATTCTACGCTTATTTATTATCTCCCCAGTGAAGATGGACAGCATCTCCGCCGTTACGAGATGAAAACGGCGGCCAGGGATAATACACCTGTAGAAGCCCTGCGAGAAATGGTCAGGGCCGATAAACGTCTGGACAGCCCTCTTCTTCCTGATGGATTATCTGTTAACTATGTAGTGGTAGAGCATGGCACTGCATTCGCTGATTTCTCATCTGAACTCAGTCAGCTGGATACCAGTCCCTCTGTGCAGGAGCTATTTATCCATATGACCACGCAAACTCTTACCGAGTTTTCAGATATCCACTCTGTGGTAATTCAGATTAACGGACAGCCAAAGATGAACAGATTTCCTGGGCTGCCAAAATAGCAAGGAAAAACGTAACATTGATTCTGCCAGTTACACAAAACAGTAAACAAAAAGATTCGTGAAGTTACCTGCTTCACGAATCTTTTTGTTTGTCTGTAACACTCAGTCAAAACGTTGTTCTTTCATCTGTCTATCCAGTTTTCTCCTGGTTTCTCTATCCGCAATATCTCTGCGTTTATCATAGAGCTTCTTCCCGGATGCCAGAGCGATTTCGCACTTAATGTGTCCATGTTTGAAATAGAGCTTAAGTGGAATCAGCGTATATCCTTTGGTATTTACTACATTGGAAATTTTCAGAATTTCATGCTTATGCAGCAGCAGTTTACGGGTTCTGAGCGGATCCTGATTAAAGCGGTTTCCCTGTTCATATGGGCTGATGTGGGCATTCCAGAGCCACACTTCTCCACCGCTGAGCCGCACGAAACTATCCCGGAGGTTAACCCTCCCCTGACGTATGGACTTCACTTCCGTTCCTGTCAGTACAATTCCTGCTTCATAGGTATCATGAATAAAATAATCATGAAAGGCCTTACGGTTAGTAGAAACAGGAGGCATCTTTTCCTTTTTTTTCATTATTTCCGGTTCCTCCTGCCTTTCCCTTTGGCCCCTTTGTTATGGCTACGGCCGTTTCCATGTCCACGATTGCCATTCCGACGTCCGCCATGACCCGGTCTTCTCTTTTCAAGATTCAGCGGAGAATGGATTTCACCCATGATAAAGTCCACTTCCTGTTTGTCTTTGTCCGCCCTTACGAGGGTTACGCGGACAGGCATTCCCAGGGAATACTGTTTTCCATTGAAACGACCAGTGAGAGTCATGGTTTCTTCATTGTAGAGATATTCATCATCTTCCATGGTAGAAACATGAATCAATCCTTCTACCCCATTATCAAGCCCCACAAAGAGTCCGAACTTGGTAACCCCGGTAACATGTGCATCAAACGGCTCCCCTACAAACGGTTCCATGTATTCGGTCATCTTCAGGCTGGTGGTTTCCCGTTCTGCATCCACCGCATTCTGTTCTGTCAGAGAAATATGTTCCGATGCCTTCATCAGGAATGCCGCCTGCTTTTCTTCTGCCTGCTTGGTCAGTTTTCTTCCCAACTGCTGACGAATCAGGCGATGAACCAGCAGATCGGAGTACCGGCGAATTGGCGAAGTGAAATGGGTATAACAGGTGGAAGCAATACCAAAATGACCTACGTTATCCGTGCTGTAACATGCAGTTGCCAGCGAGCGGAGGGTCATTACCTCAATAACCTGTTCCACTTCACTGCCTTTAACCTTTTCAAGCAACTGCTGTAAATCCCGTGGCTGTACTTCTTCCGGCAGGTGCAGCGGATAGCCAATAATGGCAGCCAGATGTTTTAAGGCTTCCAGTTTTTCTGCATTTGGATGATCATGCACACGGTAAATAGAAGTAAATCCATCCCGGGTAAGGAATCTGGCTACCGCTTCATTCGCAGCAATCATGGCGTCTTCAATCATGCGTTCTGCTTCCCCGCGGTTTCTCTTCACAATGCGGATTGGTTTCCCTTCTTCATCAAGAATCACTTTGTATTCCGGGAAATCAAATTCCAGCGCCCCTCGATTATGTCGTTCCTGCCGAAGCAGGCGGGCACAGTCATCCAGATCTTTCAGCATAGGAAGAAGGGCCTTCAAATCGTCAGGAGCGATACCTTCGTCAAAGGCTTTGTTAACTTCTTCATAATTACATCGTCTCTTTACCCGGATAATGGATGGAGTAATTTTTTCCGTAGTTACCTTCCCATCGGGATCTACATCCATGATACAGGACATGGCATATCTGTCTTCATCATGATTGAGACTGCAAAGATCATTGGAAAGTTCAAAAGGGAGCATCGGAATAACGCGGTCGGCCAGGTATACACTGTTGCCGCGGCGGTACGCTTCTTCATCCAGCGGGCTGCCAGGTTTTACGTACCGGCTTACATCCGCAATATGGACTCCCAGCATGTAATGTCCATTTGGTCTCTTTTCACAGTACACTGCATCATCCAGGTCCTTGGAATCAGCGCCATCGATAGTTACCAGGTGCTGATTTCGAAAATCCATAATTTCCGGTTCCGGATGAATATCACGGGAAAGGTGCTGTGCTTCATTCATTACTTTCTGACTGAACACATGAGGAATCTTATGTTCTGCCACAATAATGTCAATATCAAGCCCCTTGTCTCCCTTGTATCCGAGAATTTCCGTTACCCTGCCTTCTGCATTGGTCCAGCGTCCCGGCCACTTGGTTACTTCAACCACTACACGGGCTCCGGTGACAGCTCCCATTTCTTCGCCCAGGGGAATCTCCACCAGCATATTGATTTTTTCATCCAGTGGAAGTACATCTCCACCATTTTTTGTCATTTCATACGTCCCAACCACAGTCTTGTTTGCTCGTTCCAGCACATTGATTATGCGGCCTTCGGTACTGTGTCTTCCAGTCTTGCTGACCATGGTTTCTACTTCTACGGTATCTCCATTGACCGCGCTTCCGGCATCTTTGGAGGAAACGTAGATATCTTCATGCTCTTCATCTGTGAGCACAAAGCCAAAATATTCGCTGTACGCTCTGTATACCCCTTCCACAATAGTACCGGGTCTGTACGTCAGCTTTTTCTGTTCTTCCATAATATCCCCTTTTCTTTACTCACCTATACAAAAAGGCTTGCCTAAGCAAGCCTTTCTTCATCCTTAAAATGTGTTCATATAAAATCCCAGTGCCAAGCAGAAAACTGCGAACAGGCCTCCACAAACCATGGTAATTTTTGAAAGAACAACATCTTTTCCACGGGTTCTCCCGCTCACATTGGCGCTTGCACCACCGCCAATGGCCGCCCCCATTCCCGGGGTCTTTTCTTCCTGTGCCACTACTGCACAGATAATAATCACAGAAAGAATCAAAATCAATGACATCAGTAAAATTTTCACAGTCTTCCCTCCAGAATCATAAGAAATCATCTTATGACCTTATATTTTCGTAAGCAGTATTATCACTAAAAGTATATACCAACGATTCCCACCGGTCAATGGCCTGCCAGGCTTTATTCCCGGTTTATCCCCGGCGAAGCCGGTTCAGTTTATCCACCACATCCTTGGGAAGGGTTCGTCCCAGTTCGCTTCTCAGATTGGAATTGTTGTTATTCCGAATAACTAAGTGCTGCTCTTTCTTGTCATTGTCCAGCTGTTTTATCAGCTCATTTACCGGTATGCGGAAAGCCCCATTTCCTAATGCCACGTTTTGTTCCGATCCATCGGATGTTACCACATAGACATGTCGAAATTCATCTCTCCGTTTGTAGGATTCCTTTTCGATATAACTATCTGCTGTCATATAACGGGGAGTAAACACGATATGAAAAAGAGGAGTTACGGTATCAATCCGTACTTTCTTTGATTCGCCCTGTCCGTCAAAGACAACGATAATCTCTACATCCCTGTGCGCCCCATAATCCTGGAGTCTATCCATCAGTTTTTTCCGACTTGATTCCAGATCAGATGTGGAGTATTCACCGGGAACCCAGAAGATAACGTTATACCCATCAATCAGATATAAATCTCTCATACATCTCAGCCCCGCTGTCTTACGGCCTCATAAATAAGCAGTGCCGCAGCCACGGAAACATTCAGCGAAGAAATTTTCCCCTTCATGGGAATACGGACCATAAAATCACAGGTTTCCTTAGTCAGGCGACTAACCCCTTTGCCTTCTGCCCCCATGACAATAACCAGTGGTCCCTTCAGGTTGGCTTCATAATACAGATTGTCTCCATCCATATCTGCGCCAACTACCCAGAACCCCTTCTCCTTGAGCTTTTCCAGCGTCTGACGGATATTTCCAATCTGGCAGACCGGCATGGTGGCAAAAGCCCCTGCTGCCGTCTTGAGTGCTGCCGGAGTCACCGGCGAACTGCGATGTTCCGGAAGAAGCACAGCAGTAACGCCTGCACATTCTGCCGTCCGCACAATGGCTCCCAGATTCCGTACATCTTCTACCCCATCAAGAAGTACCAGAATCGGCTGCTTATCCTGCGCAGCATCCAACACCGAATCCAGATCCGCATACGTATAGGGTTTAAGCTGTGCAGCCACCCCCTGATTAACCACATCTGGAGCCAGGCTGTCAATATATTCTTCGTCTTTCTCCACAACCGGAATCTGCCGCTTCTGCGCTTCTTCCTTCAATTGCTGAAGACGTTTATCCCCGCCGTGTTTGATAACCACTTTTTTGACCAGCCCAGCACGAAGTGCTTCCAGAACGCTGTTTCGCCCCGCCGCATACAGTACCTGGTGCTCTCTGCGGGTGTGTGTACGCGCCGACTTACCCTTATTTCCAGCCGAATCCCGGCGATGTACCCCACGGCCGGCCCTGCTTTCTTTCTTATTTGCTTTCACTGTTAAATTCCTCAGCTAAGAACGTAAGTGATTTCAGCATAATGGTATGCAGTCGCTCTTCCTGCCCAGACAAACGGAGATATCCCAGCAACCCTTCAAAAGCCGTAGCTTCCCTGTATTCTTCCACGGTAGCGCTTTTGGGCACATGCACATGTGCATTTCTTGCACGTTTGCATACTTTGAGCTCCCGTTCAGTCAGCTGATCACAGAGAGTATAGAGTATCTGGCACTGCCATTTCGCTGAAACCATTTCTGAAGCCAGTGAGTTAAGAATCTGCACATGATGGATTCCCGTGTCGATGAGTTTCTTTCGTATGAAGAGACTCCAGCTGGCATCGCCTATATAGGCCAGTGTCAGCGAATCCATGGAAAATACTTCCTGCTCAGTAAGCGGCATACTTTCCCTGTTCAGTTTCTTAATCATTTCCTTTTTCAGAAATAAAACTCTTTTAAATTCCACGTTTCTTCCACCTTGCACCTGTCGGAGAATCTTCGATTATGATACCGATTTCTCCCAGCTTATCACGGATAGCATCGGCTACCTTGTATAGTTTTTCCTTCCTGGCTTCCTGACGGATGGACAGAATGACGTTCATCAGCGCTTCATATTCTTCGCTGGAAGCAGATTCGGTATCTTTCCACTGTTTTTCCAGAATACCAAGAATATCCATGATGGTCTTCAGCACATCCTTAGCATGCTGTGCTGCCGCCTGGTTATGTACCACGCCATTGTGAACTGCAGCGTAATATACATTGATGGCCTTAGCCAAATCAAACATGAATCCAGAGGCCAGTCCGGTATTGAAATCGTCGTCCATAGCCGCCTTAAATCCAGCCAATGCCTTATCTGCTGCTTCTGACAGTGCTCTGGACTCTGCCGTTTCTTCATTGCCATTGGCCTTAGCCAGCTCCTTGGTCTTGGCAATTACATCGGTCAGACGTTCCATATTGCGTTCTGCTTCGTCGAGACGTTCATCAGAGAAGTCAAGCGGGCTTCTGTAGTGGGTAGAGAGCAGGAAGAAACGCAGTGCATCCGGGGAATACTTTTCCAGAACATCTTTTACAAGGAAGAAATTGTTCAGAGACTTGCTCATCTTTTCCTGGTTGATGGTGATAAATCCGTTATGCAACCAGTAATGAACAAACGGGTGTCCTGTGCATCCTTCGGACTGTGCAATTTCATTTTCATGATGCGGGAAAATCAGATCGCTGCCGCCGCCATGGAAGTCAAAGGTTTCACCCAGATAATGGATAGACATGGCAGAGCATTCAATGTGCCAGCCCGGGCGGCCTTTACCCCATGGGCTATCCCATGCTGGTTCACCTGGCTTTGCCCCTTTCCAGAGTGCAAAATCCCCTGGATTCTTCTTGTCAGTATTGACGGTAACACGTGCACCAGCCAGCATATCTTCCACCTTACGGCCAGACAGTTTACAGTACGGTTTAAAAGTAGAGATATCATAGTACACGTCATGATCCAGCTGGTATGCATGTCCATTTTCAATCAGCTTTTCTACCATATGGATAATGTCATCCATGTGGTCGGATACGCGCGGATATACATCAGCTCTTCTTACATGCAGCGCATCAATGACCTTGAAATAAGCATCAATATATCGATCAGAAATCGTCTTCCAGTCGCTGCCTTCCGCATTGGCCTTATTAATAATCTTATCGTCCACATCGGTAAAGTTCTGTACCAGTGTTACCTTATATCCTACATAAGTAAGATAACTGCGGATAACATCCCAGGTCACTGCCGGTCTTGCATTCCCAATATGCGGATGATTATATGGGGTAACCCCACATACATAAATCTTAACTTCGCCGGGAGTAACCGGTTTAAATACGGTTTTGTCCTTTGTCAGCGTATTATACACTTTGATTTCTTCCATTTTTTCCACCTTTGCTTTTTTAATAATAAAACCACCGTCTCACAGAGGCGGTGGTCCGTTGTTCCACTCTGTCAGCCTGAAAGCTGCACATGTCTGTTTTATCGCAACAATACGGAAAAGGATACTCATTTCCCCTTTTCAGCTCACAGATGCATTCATCCTAAAGACTTCTTCTGCAGACTTACAGCCTGAGATCTGCATTCTCTGTAAGAAATCCATTATGATTACTTCTTCTGATCAACGCATTCAGATAATAAAATATACAAGCATATTCAGCTGACCTGGTTTTTGCCCCCACACTCGCCTGCTGGAGCGTTCGCTACCCGGTGATTTTCCTCTCACTATTAGCTCTCTCGGTTTTTTACCGGCAGGTCTTACTTCTAAGCCGCACCATGCTCAGTATCCATTTTTGATACCTTATGTGGATCGTTTTGCCTGCGACTGGCCTCGACTTGCAACCACAGACCTGATCATGCTCGCTTTATTATTATAAAATTTTCTCATTCCAGGTGTCAACCACAAAAAAGGGATGATGTAAAACCAGTCCTGGTTTCACATCATCCCTTCAATCTTCGAGGCGAGCATTCAATAAGCCGAGTTCTGTTCGTTTCCACGCGATGATCATCTATCTAGACAAACGGTTGCCCGTTTGCTCAAGCGACTCTACCCGGAAGGTCGGCGGGCAACTTCATCCCTTCCCTATTCGGTCTTACTTCGGATGGGGTTTACCAAGCCAGCCAGTCTCCTGACTGCTGGTGCGCTCTTACCGCACCTTTCCACCCTTACCACTTGCGTGGCGGTCTCCTTTTCTATGGCACTTTCCCTGAGGTCACCCTCGCCGGACGTTATCCGGCATCCTGCCCTGCGAAGCTCGGACTTTCCTCACGCCTTGCGGCCCGCGATCATCTTTTCTGCTCGCCAAGCCAGTATATCATTTCCCCGAATTTTTTTCAAACAAATTCTCCGATTTCTCTTTCAGACAATATAATCGAAAATATCCCTGGCTTTGTGGTCCTCCATGATTTCCACATCCCAGCCACGTTTTTCTACCTCATGGCGTAGTCTCCGGGCCAGATAGGGAACAATGACCCGTTCTGTATAGAAGTGCCCTCCATCCACGAGAAGAAGTCCCATACCGGCGGCATCCTGCCCCTGATGGTATTTTACATCCCCGGTAATATACATATCCGCGCCAGCATCTACCGCAGCTTTAGCAAATTCCGCTCCGGACCCTCCAAGCACCGCTACTCTGGACACAGTTTTATCCACCTGACCACAGAATCTGAGCACAGGAATGTCCAGTTTCTCCTTTACATAGGCCAGAGCCGCTTCTGCTGGCATTTCATAAGGAAGCCAGCCGACACGCCCCATAGCATGCTGTTTCCCTTCAAAGCAGAGTCTGTGCCATTCTGTGGAGTAAATGAGTCCTGACCACTTTTCAATCAGGTCAGCTACTTCCCTCCGCTGTTCCTCTTTCACCTTCAGCTCCATATGGATCATAGAATCGTCTGCATCCCGAAGAATGCTGATGTTTGCAAAGGAGAAGACTTCGGCAAGCTGCCTGCCAGCCGTCCGGGCACAGTAAATAACCAGCTGATATACCGAATCCGTTCTGACCGGTATAAATCCTGTGCAGTTTTTCAGCTGCAGCCTCTCTGCCAGAGCATCATTAACCCCTTCTTCTGTGCTGTCCAGATTGGTATGAGCTGCAAAGGATACTATATCTGAGGATATAAGCTTGCAGAGCATCCTTCCCTTTTCCGTATCGGCGTCAATCTTCTTCAGCGACTTGAACAGAAGCGGATGATGGGAAATAATCATATCCACATGGTGACGGCTGGCCCAGTCTATATTCTTTTCCGTAACATCCAGTGCCACCAGAATCCTGCGCACATCCTTATCCCTTCTTCCGGTCTGAAGACCCGGATTATCCCAGCTCTCAGCCAGCCCGGGCGGTGCCCACTGATTCATCAGCTTCATTATTTCTCCGGCTTTAATCTGCATATGATGTCCTCCAGTATTTTCAATTCGGTCGCTGCCTTTTCCCGTTTTTCCTTATGATAAACGTTTTCGGTATCTTCCGGTATGCCCTGCAATACCGCATTTTTCTGCTTAATCAGCTTTTTTACGAGCTCAGGAAATAAACTGTCCTCCCGTCTCATCGGGGTAACGCCCAGTTCCGCGTCCAGCGGAGAGGGAACCAGCATATCCCCATGTTCTACATACAGGATATCATAAATATGCCAGTCTTCTCTGGCCAGTTTTTCCTGTGTTATCTTCCATCCGTGTTCCGCCAGCCAGATGCGAAGATCCGCCGAATGGTTCATAGGCTGCAGGACAGCCCATGACAGTGCGCCGGCGGTTTCCGGGCTGTTGGCCAAGATGTCGCAGATCATAAGTCCGCCCATGCCGGCGATGACTACGCCTTCACATTCCCCGGGTTGCAGAGTTTCCAGCCCGCCTCCCAGCCGGGTTTCAATCCATCGGGAAAGTCCGTTTTCTCCGATATGCTTCCGCGCAATTTCCAGAGGCCCTTTGTGAATATCTGAAGCCACGGCATGTGCAGCCCTGTGTTTCTTTACCAGATTCATGGGCACATAGGCATGGTCAGTCCCTATATCAGCCATACAATGACAGGCGGGAACCAGTGCGGCAACCGCTGCCAGTCTTGGTGTTAATTCCATATATTCCTCTTTTGCCTTAAGACATGAAAAAAGCCGAAGCATCTGCCTCGGCTTGCATTTTATTGGTGGGCCCACCAGGGTTCGAACCTGGGACCAGCCGGTTATGAGCCGGCGGCTCTACCGCTGAGCTATAGGCCCCTAGCGATACATAATATGATACCAATAAAATGACTTCCCGTCAAGAATTTATCCTTGCGGTTATATCCATCAGCCATTCACAAGGAAACGAGCCGATTTTTTAAGTTTGTTAAGCGCTTTCCCTTCAATCTGGCGGATTCGCTCTCTGGTTACATCAAAGTGTTTCCCCACTTCTTCCAGAGTTCTGGTCTTTCCATCGTGCAACCCAAAGCGAAGTTCAAGAACCTGCCGTTCCCTGTCGGTCAGTGTGTTCAGCAGTTCATCAATCTGTTCTCTGAGCAGAATGGAACCGGCCGCTTCATCGGGGGCAACAGCTTCATGATCCTCAATGAAATCTCCCAGATGGGAATCTTCCTTTTCACCAATCGGTGTTTCCAGTGAAATCGGATCCTGCGCTATTTTTTTGATATCCCTTACTTTTTCCGGGGTAATTCCCATCGCCTTAGCCAGTTCTTCATTGGTGGCTTCCCTTCCCTTTTCCTGCAGAAGCTGGCGGGAAATACGGTTCAGCTTATTGATGGTTTCCACCATATGAACCGGCACACGTATGGTTCTTGCCTGATCGGCAATAGCCCGGGTAATGGCCTGACGGATCCACCAGGTCGCGTACGTACTGAACTTGTACCCTTTCTTATAATCAAACTTTTCTACTGCTTTCAGAAGCCCCAGATTTCCTTCCTGAATCAGATCCAGGAACTGGAGTCCTCTCCCCAGATACTTCTTGGCAATAGAAACCACGAGACGAAGGTTGGCGTCTGACAATGCCTTTCTCGCCGCTTCCCCTTTAGCTTTTTCTTCCGGCGTTGCCTCTTCTCTGTCTCCGGTTTCAATAGCCTTGGCCAGAGTGACTTCTTCATCCGCCGTAAGAAGACTTACCGCCCCGATTTCTTTCAGATACATTTTTACCGGATCATCAATGCCGACCATATCCGGGCTGATATGGGGAATCTTGCGGATAATTCTGGATACTTCCGGTTCATCCGATTCTTCATCGGAATCTTCCACTTCCTCTTCCAGTTTTTTGGGAATAAGTGTGGAACCATCTTCGCTCACTGCGTCTTCATCGAAGGTAATACCTATGTCCATCTCGTGCAGTGCCTCATATATTTCTGAAATCTGTTTGGCATCGAGCTGATATTCTTCTGCCAGATTCATGATTTCATGATTGGCAATCGTATGTTCACCGGTTTCCGCCAGTAACAGTTCTTTAATCCATTTCTTTACATCTGCCGAATTACTTCCCATGTCTACCTCTCCTTGGATATCCAACCTGAAAGTCAGCCTGTATGTTTCTGCCGCTGTCTTATCTATGTCAGCCTTTTCTTAAATTTCTTATCTGTCTGTTGATTTTGAGACACAGCAGCTGTTCTTCTGCTGCTTCCTGCTTCTTTCCCTGCCTGAGCATTTCTGCCGCCTTTTCCGTATGTACCCGGTATTCCTTCTGGAGTGTCAGAATAACCAGAGGTCGGACATATTCCTCCCATGGGGAAATAGCTATCCGTCCTTCCTTTACAAGAAGCGGCGCCAGATATTCCATATCTTCATGTTCCATCAGGCCCTGTGCGTTTTCCTTTGTCCATGGCTGTCCTGCCGCATACAGTGTGGCAAGAATGCCATACATACGCCCACAGAAGGCGTTGGAAAAAGTATGTGTGCTCAGATACTCCCAGCCATCAGGACGCCTGCCGGTGATAAAGCAATAACGGATAATGGCTTTTTCCAGGGCTTCAATCTTTTCCTTTTCCTTATCTTCCTCCACAGATTCCGTCATGTTCTGTACCCGTTGAGATATATATACTCTCGGATTATTCTTTCTGGCAAACAGCCGGGCCTCGTTCCGTACCAGACCTTCATCCACCTTAAGCACCCTTGCCATTTTCTGAATATAGGTGTTGAATTCAAAGGAATCCCCTCTGGCCGAAAGTACGGTAAACATATCATTCAGAATGAGATGCTGCCCTTCCAGCGAGGTCCTGTCATGTGTTTCCAGAAGCAAATTGAACAGATAATCCAGTGCAGGAATCGCCTGCGCTACCGCTTCCTTATAAGCCTCTCCGCCATATTTGTTGACGAATTCGTCCGGATCTTTCCCTTCACTGAGATGCAGTACACGCATTTTCAATCCGGTGGTACCCGCGATTTCCAGCGCACGCCGTGTCGCATTCTGCCCTGCAGCATCCATATCATAACTGAACACCACTTCATCCGCATACCGTTTCAGCAGACGGGCCTGTTCAATGGTAAATGCCGTCCCCAGAGAAGCTACCGCATTCGTTACGCCATGGGCATGAAGGGAAATGGCGTCCATATAGCCTTCCACCATAATGACCTGACGTGTTCTCCGTATTTCCGGGAGCGCCTGATAAAGCGCGAACAGAAGCTGCCTTTTATTGAATATAGGCGTTTCCGGAGAATTCAGATACTTCGGTTTGCTGTCATCCATCACCCGGCCGCCAAAGGCTACCGGTTTGCCTTTAAGGTTGAGAATAGGGAACATGCACCGGTTCCGGAACGTGTCATAATATCTTCCGTTCTTATGTCCTACCAGACCGGATGTAACCAGAACGGTATCGGATATATGTTTTATAGTCCGGAAATCTCCGTAAAGCTTATGCCACGAATCCGGAGCAAATCCAAGCTTGAACCTGTCTATGGTTTCATCGGTCAGATGCCTGCGCTTAAAATAGGCCAGACCCGGTTTCCCCATATTGGTTCTGCGGAGACAATTATGGAAATATACTACAGCCAGTTCCATAGCATGGTATAGTTCATCATTGAACTGTTTACGCCGTTTCTCTTCCGGTGATACCTCTGCCTGGGGCAGCTCCAGATGCGCCGCTTCCGCAAGACGTTCTACCGCTTCCATAAAGCTGAGGTTTTCCATCTTTTCCACAAAGGAAAAAACATCACCGCCGGCATGACAGCCGAAGCAATAATATAGTCCATCTTCCGGAGAGATAGAAAAAGATGGAGTCTTTTCCTGGTGAAACGGGCAGCACGCCCAGTATCGTTTTCCTTTCTTCTTTAGCGATACATAAGACCCCACCACATCAAGAATATTGGTATTATCTCTGACTTTCTGAAGGAAATCGCCAGGAAATCTTGCCATGTGCACCCTCCCAGCCAGTTATACTAACCTAACGATAACATAATATGCATGTTTCCATGCGGACACATCCCCATCTTCAACCGGAGCGGGATATGTTTCTGCTTTTGCGATTGAGAACAAAAAACTGACAGTTCCTGTCAGTTCTTCCTTCTCAGCCTTCTATCTCTGTACTTTTATCAGATACCTCCTGAACGGCCGAAGCGGTCATTTCCTTCCATCGTGTCAGAAGGATCTGCACATACAGCCGTGCATTCAGACCATAACTCATAAGTCCATAACCATCGCTCACTTCTACCAGAAGCGTGCGCCCGTCATCCGTTACACCAAAGTCCAACGCATAGGCCCGGGGAGCTGATGTATATGCCCTAACGGCCTTACGGAGGACCTCTACATCAGGAAATACATCCCAGGCTCCACCATAGGGATTAAGACCTACTATCTCCCCATTAAGCACCCAGAGACGCCATTCCGATATAAAATGCACATATTCACTGCACCATACATCAATATCATCTACACCGCCGCCTAGCTTGATAAAGTCCTCGCAACAGTTAATCACCGTACCTTGGAAACGTTTAACGTCCTGGCGCGGCTTGATAAAGATGTGACAGCAAGATCCATCCGTGGATGCCGTCATATCTCTGGAAACAGTAAATAATGTGGATTTCCATATTTTACGACCGGTAAAAGGCATCAGTTCATCCGGGTAATCCAATGGTTCCGGATGAATTCCCATGCGATCCAGCGCGAAGCAGGTATCCGAATAACTTCCTACAACCAGATCTTCAGGCTGATTATCGTTGATAGAATAAATCGCTTTATATCTTACAACATCAAGCCCCAGTTTATTACAGCCGGCAAA
>ERZ1026901.332-NODE-332-length-40855-cov-8.405515_pt1 | contig 40855 bp, 39 predicted proteins | sample MGYA00380179_ERZ1026901 | MGnify/ENA primary metagenome ERZ1026901 (study PRJEB33269, sample SAMEA4719815) | human gut metagenome | biome: human-associated habitat; feature: organic feature; material: feces | place: Cameroon | collected 2013-10 ... | reverse complement strand
TAAAATGCGGCCAGAAGATCCAGTATTACGGCGGAAAGGCCCAGCAGTTAGAGAAGACGACCCGTGTCAAGGCGCGCGTCAAAGCCCATGCGCTCAGGGAACTTCTTGAGACGAAGGACTGCCTGCTGATCATGGGACATAAGATCGGCGATATCGACTGTTTCGGTGCGGCGATCGGTATGTACCGGATCGCATCGGCGCTGAATAAAAAAGCCCACATCGTGATCAATGAGGTGACATCTTCGGTGCGCCCGATGATGGAACGCTTTGAGACGGGTGACTATCCGAAAGATCTGTTCCTGACCGGAAGTGAAGCCGCAGATATCGTGGATAACAACACAGCGCTTGTCGTTGTGGACGTCAACCGCCCGAGTATCACGGAAGAGCCGGATCTCTTAAAACATGTGAAAACGATCGTCGTCATCGACCATCACCGTCAGTCCAGCGAGATCATCACGAACGCGACGCTGTCCTATGTGGAGCCGTATGCATCGTCTGCCTGTGAGCTGGTTGCGGAGATCTTACAGTACGTCGCGGACAGCATCCGGATCAAATCCCCGGAGGCGGACGCTATGTACGCGGGAATCGTGATCGATACGAACAACTTTACAAATCAGGCGGGCGTCCGCACCTTTGAGGCGGCGGCGTTCCTTAGAAGAAACGGAGCGGACGTGACGAGAGTCCGGAAGCTGTTCCGTGACAGTATGGAGGACTACAAGGCGAGAGCCGAGGCAGTCCGTCAGGCAGAGGTCTATAAGAAATACTTTGCCATCAGCGTGTGCCCGGCAGAGGGCGTAGAAAGCCCGACAGTAGTAGGCGCACAGGCTGCAAACGAGCTTCTTGACATTGTGGGAATGAAGGCATCTGTCGTTCTGACCCCATATGAAGGCAAGATCTATATCAGCGCGAGATCGATCGACGAAGTCAATGTCCAGGTCATGATGGAAAAGCTGGGCGGAGGCGGACACAGAACGATCGCAGGCGCGCAGCTCCCGGGCGCTACCGTTGAGGAGGCCAAGGAGAAGGTGAAAGGCGTCATTGATATGATGCTGGAGAAAGGAGAAATTTAAGATGGAAGTTGTATTATTAGAGGATGTGAAGGCACTTGGCAAAAAAGGCCAGGTTGTAAAGGTAAATGACGGATATGCGAGAAACTTTATCCTTCCGAAAAAACTTGGTGTTGAGGCGACATCCAAGAATTTAAATGACTTAAAGCTCCAGAAAGCAAATGCAGAGAAGATCGCGGCAGAGCAGCTTGCAGAAGCAAAGAAGCTTGCGGAGGAGATCGACAAGATGTCCGTTACCGTATCGATCAAAGCCGGTGAAGGCGGACGTGCGTTTGGCTCTGTTTCCACGAAAGAAATCGCTAAAGCAGCGAAAGATCAGTTAAAGCTCGATATCGACAAGAAGAAGATGGTACTTCCGGAGCCGATCAAGAGCATCGGAAGCTTTGAGGTCCCGATCAAACTTCACAAAGAAGTAACAGCGAGACTCAGCGTGAAAGTCGTTGAAGCGTAAAAAAAGATGGAAGAAGCGTTAGTAAAGAGAGTCCTGCCGCACAGTATTGAGGCGGAACAGTCGGTGATCGGTTCAATGTTAATGGACCGGGATGCGATCATCGCGGCGTCGGAGATTGTGGTTGCGGATGATTTTTATCAGAAACAGTACGGGATCATGTTCGATACCATGGTGGAGCTGTTCAATGAAGGAAAACCAGTAGACCTGGTCACACTTCAGGACAGACTGAAGGAGAAGGATGTTCCGCCGGAGGTATGCAGTCTGGACTTTGTCCGCGATATTCTTGCGACTGTTCCGACCTCGGTAAATGTCCGGTCCTATGCGACGATCGTTCATGAAAAAGCAGTTCTCCGCCGTCTGATCAGGATCAACGAGGAGATTGCGAACAACTGCTATGCAGGAAAGGACAGCCTGGAGGCGATCCTGGCCGACACGGAAAAACAGATCTTTAATCTTCTGGAGAGCCGTGCGTCCGGAGATTTTGTGCCGATCCGCCAGGTTGCGTTAAATGTTCTCGACAAGATCGAGCAGGCAACCCGGTCAAAATCCACGGTAACGGGTCTTCCGACCGGATTTATCGATCTGGATTACCGGATGTCCGGACTTCAGCCGTCGGACCTGATCCTGATCGCGGCCCGACCGTCTATGGGTAAGACTGCATTCGTGTTAAATATTACGGATTATATCGCGGTCCGCAGACAGAAGACCTGCCTGATCTTCAGCCTGGAGATGTCGAAGGAACAGCTGGTAAACCGTATGCTTTCCATGGAGTCCAATGTGGATTCCCAGAAACTCCGTACCGGTACTCTGACGGATGCTGACTGGGATGCTGTCGTGGAAGGAATCGGGACGATCGGAAGTTCCAAACTTGTCATTGATGATACACCTGGTATCTCCATCATGGAACTGCGTTCCAAATGCCGGAAGGTCAAACTGGAACATGGTCTCGATCTTGTCATGATCGACTATCTGCAGTTAATGTCGGGAAGCGGAAAGAACGGCGACAACCGCCAACAGGAGATTTCCGAGATTTCAAGATCCCTGAAGGCGATCGCCAGGGAGCTGAGTGTTCCGGTCATCGCCCTGTCCCAGCTGTCGCGTGCCTGTGAGACGAGAACAGACCATCGTCCGATGCTTTCGGATCTTCGAGAGTCCGGAGCTATTGAGCAGGATGCCGATGTAGTCATGTTCCTGTACCGTGATGATTACTATAATAAAGATACGGATAATCCGAATACGGCGGAAGTCATTATCGCTAAACAGCGTAACGGCCCGATCGGAACGGTATATCTTGGATGGAAACCGGAGCTGACCCGGTTTGTGAATATTGCAAAAGAGCAGCAGTAACAGATTGCTGTTTGAGCGCCCGTTTTCAACTGATCTTCAGATGAAAACGGGCGCTTTTGTCATATTGGGACATGCTTTCACATATATTATTAACGATCTGGTAACTGGTTTGCGTGCAGAGGGCGGTCTGAGATATGCTGCAGAATCAGAAGGAACAGAGTTGAGAAATCGTTACAGTTTGCGGACAGAAATCTGATCAGCAGAAAATTCTGTATGATGCTGTAATGGGAAATCATGTGAAAGGAAGAGAACAGCCATGTCAGAAACACATTATCTGATCTCTGATGCCTCGAAAAAGGTTGACGTGGAATCTCATGTACTTCGCTACTGGGAGGAAGAACTGGAGATGAATATCCCGCGCAACGAGATGGGACATCGGTATTATACGGATTTTCATATTCGTCTTTTTAAGCAGATTAAGGAATTGAAGGAAAAAGGGTATCAGCTCAAGGCGATCAAGGCGGCACTTGCGAAAACCCTGGATGCGGAGGGAGAATCGGTGGCACCTACAGATATTTTAGAGGAGGATGTTGCGTCGGCATTGAGAGAATGCGCGGAACAGGAGAAGAAGGATCTGGAGAAGATGGATCCCGGGGAGATCACGGAGCTCATGAACCGGGAGAAGGCGGAACAGTTTAAGGATTTCCTCACCCAGATGATCGGACAGGCCATCGAAGAGAACAATGAAAAGCTGAGTCAGGATATCAGCAGGATGGTGAATGATAAGGTGCTGAAGGAGATCGATTATCTGATGAGGGTAGCGGATGAACGGGACGAAGAGCGGTTTCGCCAGCTGGACGAGACAATAAGACTCTACCAGAAGGAGAGCAGGGGGCGGGCGGAAGCTGCGGCGGCAAAGGCGCCGTTTCTGCCATCACTCTTCAGAAAGAAAAAGTTTGGACGCAATGCAAATAAATTGTGATGAGGAAGATCCGCATAGATCAAAAAAGCCGCTGCTCCTTTGGGAACAACGGCTTTTATGTATTGGTTTGCGTTTGTGATCAACCCTCGTTGATTGCGCCTGTCGGACAGACACCAGCACAAGTACCGCAGCTGATGCAAGTATCAGCGTCGATTACGTACTGTCCATCTCCCTGAGAAATAGCGTTTACCGGACATTCACCAGCACAAGTACCGCAGCTAACGCAGCTATCGCTAATTACATATGCCATGACAAAATACCTCCTTTGTTTATTTCTTTCATTCTATAATAAACGGTCAAATTATTCAAGGGGTAAATCATGAAAAAATGTACCTAATGAGGAACAAAAAACCAGTAAATATGCGGTTAGACAGAAATAACCGCGGTTAGTTTTGCAAAACCTCCTTGCCAAGAAACGAAAAAAGTATTATACTCTCGATATGCTGGCATATATGGCGGTACGCTTGTTATGCCGGAAACAATCGTAGAAAATTGCCCTCGGCAGATTTCGAAGGTGAAAGGAGGATTTATCATGCAGATTTCAAAAGAAATGCTCATTGGTGAGCTTCTTCAGGTTGATGAGAATATGGCTCAGATCTTAATGGGCGCTGGAATGCACTGCATCGGATGCCCGTCTTCTCAGATGGAGTCTCTGGAAGAGGCTTGCATGGTTCACGGAATTCCGGTAGAGAAACTTGTAAGTGTGATCAATGAATATCTGGCTCAGAAGCAGCAGTAATGTGTAACGGATCGAAAACGATCGGTCTGCTGACTTTGGAAAATATCAGAGAAATGAAAAAAGGCTGTGACACCGGGGAGATCTTCCCGGATCACAGCCTTTTTTTGATCAACAGGAAATGTCGATGGAACTTCCTGTTAATCAAAAAGGCACTGAGTGCCTAAGATGCGCACTCGCGCGGAGATATACATAAAATATTTCACGGAGATCATAAGTTCTGAAGTACCTTCAGGGCATCTTTTTTTACGATCACATCGTAATGCTCCGCATAGTAGGCGCCGGATGCTGCCGCATCGCCTTTTAATCTTGTTCCGTATTCGGAGAGGGTATTGCAGACCCGGCTGAAGGACAGCTCATCGTCAGCTTCCTTCCTGAGGATCAGATAAAAAACGCCATTTTCCGGATTCTTGTAGAGAACACTGCTTCCGTTAAAAACAGCGCCGGTCTGTCTTGCTGCCTCGCAGACTAGGTCAAGGGAGGAGAACTGGTAGATCCTCGTAAACTGTGCCGGATTTGCCGGTTCCGGTTTTTTCTGCGGATCAGTTGCAGATGCAGAGGATGGTGCCGGAGTGTTCGCGTCTTCCGGTTTCAGGATCCCGCTCTGGGTCAGGATATTGATCAGACCGTCAGCGCCTTCCAGTACCTCCGCAGTGAGATTTCCCCATCCATTCTCATCCTCATCGTCTGCCGGTGAGAACTTGGAAAAACGGGTGTCGAGTTCTTCGGGATCTTCCATTTTCGTGATGATCAGCATAACACTTTCGTTCGCCATAGGGATCGCTTCGACCATAAGCGGGATATCTTCCGCTTCAAAGCCGACCTCGTTTGCTGCGCGCTGGACCATTTCGCGGAAAAGGCTGCGCGCCTTTTCGCTTCCATAAGCCAGTTCGCCGAGGTTCATATTGCGGACGCTCAGATCAAAGTTGCTGAGTGTGCAGCGGATCTGGTTTTCATTGATACGTTCTATTTTCATAGGATCACTTCCTGTCTTATTACTAATCAAAGATTATTGCGGTCGATCGGTCTCTGGTAAAAGGGAAAAAGACCGCATTTTTACATCTATAATATACTATATCCTATTCGGCTTTTGCAATCATATGAGGAGAATTTATTAAAATTTAATCAGTTTTGACATTTACAAGATGATTTAAAATGGGAGTATCTATATTAGAATAGTCACAAGAGGTTGTATTGCCGAAAGGAGGTGTGAAGATTTATCGAACGCGTTCTGTTTGGCAAATATCGGTTGTGCGGAGAATTGGGAAATGGACGGTCCGGTACCGTGTATCTGGCGTATCACGTAGAGCTGGAGGAATATCGGGCAGTAAAAGTCGTTCCCAAGTCCATAGCGGATTATGATACTTTTAGAAAAGAAGCACTTTTTCTGAAAACATTGAGACATCCGGGAATCCCAATCGTCTATGATGTGGAAGAAGATACCGGATACAGTTATCTGATCGAAGAATATCTGGAAGGCGAATCTTTATATGCCCTGGTAAAACGTATGGGCAGCTTGTCGGTTAAGGCGGCAGTGGATCTTGGAATACAGATCTGCCGTATCATTCAGTTCATGAATTCAGCAGAAAACCCTATTTTATATTTAGACTTGCAGCCAAAAAATCTGCTGGTATGCAACGGAATCCTTCGGCTAACGGATTTTGATCACGCACAATACGCGTCAGATGCCGCCGCATTTGGAGAACGGTATGGGACAATTGGTTTTGCCGCACCGGAACAGTATAAAGGAGAACCTTTAGACTGCAGAACGGATGTATACGCGATCGGTGCGCTGCTTTACTTTATGAGTCATGGAGACGTTCCCGGGAGTACTTTGGAAGTTATAAACGAACCGGAATACAGAAAACTTGACCGGATCATCCGCGGGTGCATGAAAGCGGAGAAAGAGGAGCGGTACCAGAGCGCGGAAGAACTGCAGAGGACGCTGCAGGAACTGCAAAACCAGATAAAAGAGCAGGCAATAGAATCTCGAATCGTTGTTTTTACCGGAGCTGGGGCGGGGATCGGAACGACCCATGCAGCTCTCGGAATGTCTTACTTTCTGACCCGAAACGGGTGTCCGGCTTTATATCAGGAAGAATACGATACGGATACGGTCCGCACCCTTGCGAAAAATATGGGGGTCAAGGCGGACCGGAACGGCGTATATCAAATCGGATGCGGAAACATCCGGCCTTATTATGGCGAAGCTGTGAAGCTGCCATATCTTTATTTTCCAGTAATCATAAAGGACGCGGGAGTGATCCGGTCAGGACGGGAACTTCCGGAAGCAGATTTTTATGTTCTTGTATGCGGGGGAAAATGGTGGGAGATCGACAGGACTGTAAATGCGGCAAAAATGCTGAAAAGCCGTGGAAAGGTGATCCTGCTCTTCAACCATATGGAGAAAAAAGCACGTCTGAAACTTCCAAAAGTTTTATCTGATATTCATTATTTCTTTCTTCCGTTCTTTTCGAATCCATTTAAAGAAGATAAAGCTGCCAACACCTGTTACCGGGAATTGTGGAATGATGGTACAGGGGGGACCAGGTGGAAAAGAAAAAAATTATTGGCGGGATACAGGAGAAACGATGCAGGATGATTGGGATCGCGGGCAGCAATGTCGGAGTGGGATGCACACATTTTTCAATCATGCTGGCAAACTATCTCACGGGTTATCTCAGGAGAAAAGCAATATTGCTGGAATTTAATGAGTCAGGAGACTTTGAAAGACTCGAGCAGGTCTGTACGGGACAGACGGGACGGAAAAATCCATACAGGATCCTGGATGCGGATTATTATAAGCATGCAGGGCCGGAGAATATAAAGGAGGTGTTGTTGGAAGGATATGACGATATCCTGATCGATTTTGGATCGGTCAAAGACGGTGAACATGAATCATACTGGAGATGTGATAAGAAATTTCTGGTGGGTTCCTTTACAGAGTGGCAGCAGGAAAGTTTCCGGGAATTCGAGATGGAGAAAAGAGCGAAGCAGAAAAAGAGCTGGCAGAGTCTCGCGGTATTTGGGAGCGAGGAGACCAGAAGAGAATTCTCAAGAAGATATCGGATCAATGCAGAACGGATTCCGTTTTCAGCGGATGCTTTCTCGGTCACGGAGGAATGTGGAGAATTTTTTAAACGGATCCTGTGATGGGAAGATGGAAATAAACAGGCTTGCTGAATGCTTACAAAGCAACATGATAAATGAGATCTGATCAGTCAATGACGCAGCATTGGGGAGAAACATGTCACAGAAAATACCTTCTTCTGCCGGGCGCAGATCTGACCTGAATTCAGATGCATTTAACGTAATTATTTAGTAGGTCTGCGCATCTACTGCGCTGACTGTAAGAAAACATTGGCTTGAAAGCAAAAATGGCAGAAATTTACTGACAGTGGATTGAACAGACGAAGAGCGACAACAGGGGGAAGATCGATGCGGGATGACGGAAAGACCATGCGCAGGATCAATGCGCGATATGAAAAAGGGAAAGGTATATATGGGTATGGAAACAGTAAATGGAACGTATGGATCAGAAGAGCAGAAGACCGAGGAGATGACTCGCTACCTGAACGGACTTAAGAGGTACACGGAAAAAGGGATCCCGATCTACATGGATGGAAAGCTTTCCGGTCAGAGAGAGTGGGAAAAGCTGTTTGAAGTGCGTGAGGACGGAATGTTCTACATGGGGGATTATGTGCAGGCAGAAGGAGGTGGATTAAAGGAGATCCGGTTTGATAAAGTATATCTGAGCGAAGCAGATATTTCAGAGACGAGAAATTCCGGACGGAGAAGAAGAACGAGAAGATAGAAAAAGTGTTGCCGCTCGCAGATGGAAAAACTGCCGGTTCCGGGTGAGGATCCTGGACAGGCGCGAATAACGGAATACAGATTCAAAAAACAGGGGATCGTTCTGCCGGATGGTCCGTAAGATTGCTGACGGTAATTCGTTACAAAAAGTTAACAGACAGACATTTCGCGTTGTGGTATACTAAAACTATCCTTAAGATCCGGCAAAGTATACGTCCGTGTGTATTTTGCCGGATCATCCGCAATAAAATAACGATTCAGCATGTATACGGAGAGAGGCAGAAACAGATGCGGATCTTTGAAGAATAGCATGCGGAAAGAGTGATGACAAATGAAAAAAATAGTTCCTGTATTGACCGCTGTCAGTCTGATCATCCTGATCGCAGCCGGCTTTGTCGGATTCCGGGTACTGGAGCGGTATATGCCGACGAAAGAGCGGGCAGATCTTGCGGAAGTTTATCATGTATCCGGGGATGAGACGGCGATCATTTATAATTATGAACAGCAGGAGCAGACAGGAATCTATGAAAACGGTCAGACTTACCTGCCTATCTCGTGGGTAAATGACCATATCAATGAGCGTTTTTACTGGGACAGTATAGAAGATCTTCTTGTATATGCATTGCCGGATCAGATCGTCTATGCCGATGCGGAGACAAAGGGCTCCAATGGTGCGCCGCTGCTTCTTGTGAAGGATGAAGAAGTCTACCTGACTCTCGGTCTGATCGCGAACTACACGGATGTGCAGATCCAGGCTTTTGATTCCGGTGATGGGAAACGAGTCCTGATCAATGACTGGGGGGCGAGAAATGTAGCCCGCGTGAAGAAAAATACCAGTCTGAGGATAAGAGGCGGGGTCAAGAGCAAGATCGTAACGGATCTTGGCAGGGATGATACGGTGACGGTCATCGATACAATGGAAAAATGGTCGCGGGTCGCATCCTCGGACGGAAATGTCGGGTATGTAGAGAATAAGAGACTGTCTGATGTGGAAAGTCAGAAATTTTCCGGGAATTTTGAAGCACCTGTATACAAGAGTACCAGTATGAGTGGGAAGATCGTTCTCGGATGGCATCAGGTGACGACCCAGGATGGAAATAATAGCTTTGACAGCGTTGTGACAAAGACAAAAGGAATGAACGTGATCTCCCCGACATGGTTTTCCCTGACGGATAATAATGGAAATTACAAGTCGCTTGCGAGCAAAGATTATGTGGCGAAAGCCCATGCAAAAGGACTTCAGGTGTGGGCACTGATTGATAATTTCAGCGCAGATGTTCAGACAGAGACGCTGCTGGCGTCGACTTCCACACGGCGAAAACTGATCGACAGCCTGATCGCGGATGTAGAAAAATATGATCTGGACGGTCTGAATCTTGACTTCGAAAGCCTGAAAAAAGAAGCAGGTGTCCATTATATTGAATTTATCCGCGAATTGTCGATCCCGTGCAGACAGAAAGGGATCATCCTGTCGGTGGATAACTATGTTCCGGCCGGATATAACAGTTTTTATGATCTGAGAGAACAGGGGATCGTGGCAGATTATGTGATCATGATGGGATATGATGAGCACTTTGCAGGAGGTGAGGCGGGTTCTGTATCTTCTATCAATTATGTGAAGAACGGGATTGCAGGAATGCTAGAGAATGTTCCGAGAGAAAAACTGATAGGCGGAGTTCCGTTTTATACGAGACTTTGGACGGAAGCCGGAGATGGAACGATCACGTCCAAAGCGATGGGGATCGCAGAGGAAAAAAGATGGGTGGATAATAATCAGGTGGAGCTCACCTGGCAGGCAGATACTGCCCAGTATTATGGCGAGGTGCAGACAAGTGATGGCGCTCAGTTCCTCTGGATGGAAGAGGAGCGGTCTCTGAAAGAGAAGATGAACGTGATCCGACAGAATGATCTGGCAGGAGTCGCATGCTGGAAACTTGGATTTGAAGATTCCGCTGCATGGGATTCAATCCAGTGGAACTGAGAAACTTTCGGAGGATCACACGGATCCTACCAGGTTACCATCTCATCCAGCAGAAGTTTTTGTTCTTTACTGGAACGCGTGAGGTAGATACGGGTGGTCTCAATGCTTTCATGTCCGAGAAGATCTGCCAACAGAGAAATATCGCCGCTTCTGGATAAAAAGTTTTTCGCGAAGCGATGGCGGAAAGAATGTGGGTACATGGTAGTGGGATCGATCCCGTACCGGATTGCATAATGTTTTAACTGGGAATGGATGCCTCTGGTCGTCACGGGGCGTCCATTTTTTCCAACAAAAAGAAAGCCGGAGGCAATGCCGCGGCGTTCGCACCATGTTTTTGCTTCCTGACAGAGCAAATCTGGAATGTAGATGCGGCGGATTTTTCCGCCCTTGGAATAAAGATCAAGATACCCGCAGGCCAGATGCTCCACTTTAATCTGTACCAGTTCACTGACTCGGGCGCCGGTGGTTACCAGAAAACGGACAACAAAGTACCAGAAGTCATGATGCTCTGCCTTCAGCTTCGTCTGGAGAGCTTCACAGTCCTCGTTTGTGATGATAGAGTCCTGAAAGGTATCTCTGGGGGCTTTCACTGAATGAAGACGAAATCCGGCAAGTGCCGGATCAAGTGCAGGACACTCCTTTTCCAGAAAAAGAAGAAACTGATTGATGGCAAAGATCCTTTGATTGATCGTGGCGGGACTATAATTGGAAATTAAAAAACTCCGGTATTTCCGGAGCTGGTCTTCGGATATGGACGATTCGATAGAGAAAAACTGACGGATCGCCCGCCCATACGCATTTTCGGTATTTTCCGACATGTTCTTTTTTCTTAAATATGATCTGAACGATTCTGCCAGGGTTTCCTGGTCTTTAGAAAGTTTTTTCATGCTTTTATCCTTTGAATTTGATGGTGGATTACCAGGTTACGATCTGATTGAAGAGATTTTGCTGTTCAATGCTGCTTTTGTGAAGATAGATGCGGGTGGTCTCGATACTTTCGTGACCCAGAATATCGGAGAGAAGTGCAATATCATTGCATCGTTCCACAAAATTTTTTGCGAACAGATGGCGGAAGGAATGCGGGTGAACAACGGATGGATCAAGATGATAGCGCAGAGCGAAAACTTTCAGCTGATCACGGATCCCGTTAGTACTGATAGGACGGCCAAAGCGGTTCAGGAACAGACTGCCTTTGGACCTGTTTTCGTTTTGCAGCCACATCAGACAGGTCTCCCGTACACTGTGGGGGAAATAAATACGTCGGATCTTGTTGCCTTTTGAATAAAGGTCGAGCTGACCACGCCGGATATCCTCTATCTGGATCTGAACAAGTTCACTGATCCGGACCCCGGTGGCAGCCATGATCCGCACTGCAAAGTAATAATTAGTCTTTCCGTCGCGGATCAGGCATTTTTTCAGATATTCATAATCAGCCTGACTGATCACATTCTCGAGAAATGGTCGCTGTTGGAGCCGTACCATGAGGAGTTTTGAAGCGGGGATCCCGAGAAATTCCATAAAACAGTTGATCGCCCGGATCCTCAGATTTACGGTGCGCGGTTTGTAACGCTCGATCAGATAACACTTATAGAGAAGCAGATTATCGTGGGTAACATCAGGATACGAAGAGAGAAACTGGCGAGCAGCATAGAGATAGGATCGGATCGTCTGATAAGCTTTTCCGCTTCGAAGAAGCCAGGGCTCAAAATCGGAGATTTTCTGACGGGATCCTTCTGAAAGAAGATTTACGGGAAGTGCGATCGTTCTCATAATATTACCATGCCTTTCTGTGAAAAATGATTTAGTTGTTATATAGTGTGCTGGCGGGAAAAGCTGTGTATTGCGGAGAAAAAAGGATAAGAGAGAAAATGAGCAGGGAGTGGAAAGTGTTAATGAAAAAATCCGCCGGAGTCATCGAAAAATGCCTCCGACGGATTTTTATTTACGCGAACAACGAACCAAAGTCTGCGCTTGTGCGAGATCCTGGCGACTGTCGCGATAACAAGGGAAAACCCGCGAAGTGTGTTTTCTCTTGTTTCATTTGCGGAAAGAAGATTATCGCAAGTGATCGTACACGGTGCAGGAATATGCACGGGCACTGAGGTCAGGAATGATCTAATTCTGGAAATCTATGGTCACGTTCCCTTTTTCATCATATTTGACTGCGTCCTTATCCAGGGTAAGCGCATCGATCGCCTCCAGATATGCCTTGATGGATGGATACTGCGGTTTATAGTTTGCGATGATTTCCTTTGCTGCCTTTGCGTCATCGGAGAGCAGGGCATCTACGAGGAAGAGTTCAACTTTTGCGGCATTCACGCACATCCGGTTCGGATCTGCGATCTGGAAATCGATGCCGTGAAGAGTACCGGTTCCTCCACCTGCGGAAATCTGGACACCCGGCATTACACATGTGATATCGCCGAAATCGGAGGAGCCTGTGCTCCAGCCGTCATAGTCGAAGACAACCTTCTTTCTTCCGCAGAGTGCCACGCAGCAGTCTTCAGCCAGTTTCATAAATGCCGGATCATGATACTCCGGTGCATATCCCGGGCGGTCACTCAGCTCGACGCCTGCGCCCATAGCTAATGCGGCACCTGTCAGTGCACGGTTCATCTTGATATTTTCACGTTTGATCGCTTCCAGGGATTTTCCGCGAACATAGCTTTCGATCTTCATCTCATCCGGGATGATGTTTACAGCACAGTTTGCACCCATTAAGATCGGATGAAAACGGATGGTATCTTTTTCCTGGAAGGTTTCGCGCAGGTCATTGCAGGCCTGCAGACCGAGCATAGCGGCATATTCTGCATTGACTCCCATATGAGGAGCTCCGCCGGCATGAGCGGATTTTCCCTTGTAACGGATATTTTTCGCCATGCAGCCGTTCATTCCGAGCTGTGCGTGGAAGTCGAGATCCGTGTCTCCGTCCTCATTGACACCGGTTCCCTTTGTCATTCCGTGGACCATCATTGCCATATCGACACCGTCCAGGAGACCGCGGTACATGAACTCGGTCTTGCCGCCGTTGTATTTTATGATCCCTTTCTGGCGGAGCTCCTCGCGGAAGGCCAGCTGGATCATTTCCTCGGCCGGTACAGCGACGAGACGGATCGATCCGCATAAACCGTCCAGCGCGTGCGGCTGCTTTAATGCGGCAGCGATACCTAAAAGGGCAGCAGACTGTGCATTGTGTCCGCAGCAGTGTGTCATGCCGTTTACGGACTCCGGATGATTGGCGATGTCGAGTGCATCAAGTTCGCCAAAGATCGCAACCTTCGGACCAGGTTTCCCGGTCTCCACATCGGTGTAGAATCCCGGAATATTCCCGGCTTTTACAAGTGTGTATCCAAGTGCCTCATATTTTTCTACAAGATAGTCATGGGCCTGCCATTCGGTGTAACCGGTCTGCGGATGTGCCCAGATCCAGCGCTCTGCGTCGAGAATGAGCTGTCTTACAGTGTCTACGTTGTTTACGATCAGTTGTTGTCTGTCTGTCATGGGAAATACCTCCTGAGTATGTAATATTGAAGGAAACGATCACAGATCGGGATGTGAAACCGTTCCTGAATGAAAAATATCGGAAAAACCCGGTCATAGTGCGCGGTGGGAAATATCCGGGTATTGGAATGCCGGAAGATGCCTCCTGCTAAGCACATATCTGTTTTAAAAGTGTGATCAGTGCATCGGTGTGTTCCTTTGTGGTTGCCCAGCTTGTGGCGATCCGGATCACTGTGTGCGTATCATCGTATTTTTCCCAGAAACTGAATTCTGCGGATTCTTCAAGGTTGTGGAGAATTTCGTCCTCCAGAATGATAAAGATCTGGTTTGTCGGAGTCTCAAGGAAAAACTGATAACCATTTTCTTTTAATACGTTTTTTATCGAGTCTGCATAGTTAAGAGCGGATTCACCGATATGAAGATAGAGATCATCGGTAAACAGGACATCAAACTGGATCCCCAGGATACGGCCTTTTGCGAACAGGGCACCGTGCTGTTTAACGATCGTAAAAAAATGCGGGATCAGTGCCGGATCGGGGATCACGACAGCTTCGCCAAAGAAAGCACCGCATTTTGTCCCACCGATGTAGAAGACATCGCAGAGTCTTGCGAGATCTTTTAATGAAACGGTATTTTCCGGAGCAGCCAGTGCATATGCCAGTCTTGCACCGTCCACATAAAGCGGAAGATGGTATCTGCGGCAGGCCTCGCTGAGAGCAGTCAGTTCTTCCAGGGAATACAGCGTCCCGTATTCAGTCGGCTGTGAGATATAGACCATGCCGGGCATGACCATGTGCTCATGGTTTTCATCGGATAAGAAGGTATCCATATAAGAGGAGATCTGTGTGGCTGAGATCTTTCCGTATGTATGGGGCAGCGGGAGAACCTTATGTCCGCCAAACTCGATAGCGCCGGCCTCATGGACCGCAATATGTCCGGTCTCCGCACAAAGGACTCCCTGATAGGAACGTAGAAGTGCATCGATTACCGTGGCATTTGTCTGGGTGCCACCGACGAGAAAGTAGACACCTGCATCCGGCGCCTCGCAGGCTTTGCGGATCTTATCTCTCGCGGAGGCGGAAAACTCATCGAGACCGTATCCGGAGGTCTGCATCATATTTGTGGAGAGAAGTGCATCCATGATCAAAGGATGAGCCCCCTCCATGTAGTCACAGGTAAATTTCAGTTTTTCATTTGCCATGTCATAAACCTGACCTTTCGTGTTGTCTGACTCTATTATACAGATGGCATATTGATGTGTCAATGCAGGAAAGTAAGGGGAAGAATCTGAAAACAGGGATCTCTGGATCACACATAATTCGATGAGGGAGAAAATAGAGTGTTATGAAAAACAAAACTTTGGGAGAACAGTGCATGAAGCGGAATCTGATAGAGCCGGTTCTTGGTTTCTGCCTGCTTGGAATAGTGATCCTGGCAGTAAAATATGGGAGCATTCATGTGACAGGGAGCACCGATGCCTACATAAAAGAGATGCCGGTGGTAGTGATCGATGCCGGACATGGAGGAACAGATCCGGGGAAAGTCGGTGTTGACGGAAGCCTGGAGAAAGACATCAACCTGGCTGTTGCAAAACGGTTAAAAACATATTTAGAGCAGGATGATATCAGGGTTATCATGACAAGGGAAACGGATACAGGGCTTTATTCAGATACGGACAGCCGGAAAAAAATGGCAGATATGAAAAAAAGGTGCGAGATCATTGAAGAGAGTGGCGCGGATCTTGTGGTCAGCATCCATCAGAACAGTTATCATGAAGAATCCGTGTCCGGCGGCCAGGTATTTTATTACCGGGATTCAGCAAAAGGCAAAGCGCTGGCGGAAATCCTGCAGAAAAGGTTCAGCTATGTCCTTGGAGAACAGAACCGGAGACTTCCGAAGGCAAATGGCAATTATTATCTTCTTCTGCATGTGAAATGTCCGATCGTGATCGTGGAGTGCGGGTTCCTGAGCAACCGAAAGGAAGCAGGACTTTTGAACAGCGGGGAATATCAGGATAAGCTGGCATATACGATCCATATGGGAGTGGCGGAGTATCTGAATGGCAGAAAATGATCATGGGAAACTCACAAATAGTGAAATACTGATCAGGACGAAAAGATGAAAAGGAACATTTCCGGCGTGCCTCTGCATTGGAAGGATAAAAAACCGCCGGAAATGCGAGAATTTCCGGCGGAGCATTTTTATAAAAATTATTCGAGTACGAGTGTACCGTCACCTTCGGCGCGGATCGCAGATTTGAAGAACTCTTCAAATGCCTTTTCCATGTAAGCCATATCCTTGGAACCGGCAGTCTCATACGGAGAGTGCATCGCTAACTGCGGAAGTCCGATATCCACTGTGTTTAAGGAAACCTGTGCATTGGAGATGTTTCCGAGAGTGGAACCGCCGAGAATATCGGAACGATTTAAGAACTCCTGATACGGAACACCTGCGCGCTCGCAGAGGCAGCGCATAACTGCAGCGGAAACAGCGTCTGTTGTGTATTTCTGGTTTGCACTGTGTTTGATCACAAGACCGCCGTTTAAGTATGTGCGGTTTGTCGGGTCTGTCTTATCCGCGTAGTTCGGATGTACAGCATGTCCGTTATCCGCAGATACCATGAAGCTGGAAGCAAGGGAAGTGAGATACTCTTCTTCTGTTCTTCCAAGGCTGCGGTTAATGCGGCGAAGGATGTCATAAAGGAATGTGGAGCCGGCGCCCTGTTTTGTACCGCTTCCAACTTCCTCATTATCAAATACGGCAACGACCGGAATGCAGCGGTCGCTCTCACTGTTTAACAGAGCCATCGTGGATGTGAATGCACACTGAAGGTCGTCAAGACGCGGAGCGGAGATGAACTCGCCGTCGCAGCCCCAGATCGTACCTTCCATGCGGTTGTAGAGGAAAAGATCCATTCCCTTGATCTGATCAACGGAAACACCGGCTTCCTCGGCGATCATTTCTTTAAATGCCTTGCCGGAATTGCTCATACGGTATAACGGGAGCATGTCCTTCTGGATGTTGTATTTATAACCGTCGTTTACTTCCCTGTTCATGTGGATCGCGAGGTTCGGGATCATGAGAAGATCGCGGTCAACATTGATCAGCTTTGTTGTGAGACGATTACCATCTTTTACGATGATACGGCCTGCAACGGAGAGTGGTCTGTCAAACCACGGAGCGCAGAGCATTCCGCCGTATTTTTCAACATTTAATTTTACATACTGGTTTTCAACATTCATCTCGGAGGACTCTTTGATCTTTAAAGTCGGGGAGTCGCTGTGGCTTGCCGCGATATGGAAGCCTGAATAATCTTTGCGGGATACCTTGAATGCGATGATCGCGGACTGGTTGCGGGTTACAAAATATTTACCGCCCTCAGCAAGGTTCCAGGTATTTCCCTCAGCGAGGCACTCAAAGCCTGCTTCAGTCAGGTAGTTTGCCAGCTCATGAACAGCATGGAAACCAGTCGGACTCTTTTTGATAAAAGAAAATAATTCTTCGTTCAGATTCTGAATCATGTTTTTGTTACTCCTTTCGATAATAATCCCTGTAAGTCATACTATCTTATTATACAGGAAAAATACGGGATAGGCAAGTTTGCGCTATGCTGTGCGCAAGTGATGAAACAGGCGGGTACCGTTTTACAGCAGCTGACAGCCGTGTTCGCTATATCGAAAAACCAATTCGAAATAGCCCCGTTCCTGTAACTGTGACGGTGTGAATAGTTAAATTCTGACGATTTTATGAAGATTGAGAAAAAACGCGGAAAAGATACCTTTATTTGTATTTTCATGTTAGAATATGGAAATAGGAAATATGGTGAAAAGAACCAGAGAAAAGAGGGGAACAAATGGATTGGAAAAAAATCAGACGGGCAATCTGTGGGACAGCTGCGGCCGTCGCTGTATGCTTTACGGCAGCAGGTATGAACACAAAACCGGTATATGCGGCAGATATGGGAGCTGTGTACGGAATATTTGAGCATGGAGTCGGCTGGAGCGCATACCACGGAGACCAGACGGCGGAACGTGCCGGAAACGGGACTTATGTGACGGCGATCCGGGCGAGTCTTTCCGGACAGCCGGAGGGAATGAGCGGAACACTTTCTTATCAGGTAAATTTAAGCGGTTCCGGCTGGCTTTCCTGGCAGGAAAATATGGCGGAGACCGGAACGATCGAGACGGGGATGCCGCTCGAGGCGATCCGGATGGAGCTCACAGGGCAGTTAAAAGATCATTATGATGTTTATTACTCAGTATTCCAGAATGGGTCATGGACAGCTCCGGTAAAAAATGGTGAGACTGCCGGAACAGAAGGACAGGGACTTCGCGTGGACGGAATCTGGGTTACTGTGACAGAAAAAGATGCAGCAGCTCCGGAGGGACCGAAGAATGGAGGAATTGATCCAACAAGACCGATGGTGGCGCTGACTTTCGATGACGGACCATCCAAATATACAGAGCGTATTCTGAATTCGCTGGAGGCGAACGGCGGAAGAGCAACGTTCTTTATGGTTGGAAATCGTGTGGCTTCTTATGCATCCACGGTAAAGCGCATGGCGGATCTCGGATGTGAGACGGACAGCCATACCTGGGCGCATACATATCTCACAAATATGTCCGAAGGTCAGATCTTGCAGAGCTTAAACCAGACCCGTGATGCGATCGTTGCAGCAGGCGGAAATGCACCGAAAGGAGTTCGCCCGCCGGGAGGAAAGATCAATGATGCGAGCAAAGCAGTTCTTGCGAAGGCAGGAATGCCGTCGATCGTATGGTCGGTGGATACTCTGGACTGGAAGACGAGAAATGCCCAGAAGACGATCGATACTGTTTTAAGCCAGGTTAAAGATGGAGATATCGTTTTGATGCATGATCTCTATGAGCAGAGCGCGATCGCAGCGGAGACGCTGATCCCGGAGCTTACAAAGAGAGGTTACCAGCTCGTGACTGTCAGCGAGATGGCGGAGCTTCGCGGCGGAATGGCAGCAGGACATTCCTATGGACATTTCCGCTAAGGGGGAACTTGCACGGATAAAAAATGATTGCACAGCAAATAAAAATGTGATATTCTGTTATCGAACAAATAAATATCGTTCTTCGGGGCGGGGTGAAATTCCCCACCGGCGGTATAGTCCGCGACCTGCGCTGAGCAGCTGATTTGGTGAAATTCCAAAACCGACAGTATAGTCTGGATGAGAGAAGAAATTGTATGACAGGAATAGTAGATACAGGTCCCGGACTTTTTTTAATTGTCCGGGATCTTTTTTGTATAACAACGAGAACGTGCCGGGGCACATTCCGATGAATTTTTTCCTGCACAGCAATTCCTTGTTGCGATACCGTGTCCCTATCCGGTATTTCTGCAGAAGAACAACACATACAAGGAGGACCATTATGAACCAGAACAAAGTATTAAGTGTCAGAAACATCGTGCTGATCGCCATGTTCAGCGCACTCGCAGCCGTATTGGAGACGATCCAGGTGGCAGTTCCGTTTGCACCGCCGTTTTATAAACTGGATTTCGCAGAGCTTCCGGTACTGATCGGCGGTTTCGCCATGGGACCGGCACAGGCGGCACTCATTGCGATCGTGAAGAACCTTTTAAAACTGCTCTTAAACGGAACAAGCACTTACTATGTCGGTGAGCTTGGAAACATCATCGGAAGCTGTATGTTCTCCGTGCCGGCAGCTCTGATCTACCGCAGACATAAGACGAAAAAGACAGCGATGATCGCTCTTGTTGTCGGTGTATTCTGTGCAGTTATCGGTGCAGTATTTGTAAACTGTGCAATCACTCTTCCGTTCTACGCAAAAGTTGCTTTCGGCGGAATCGAGAATATCATCGCGATGGGAACAAAGATCAACCCGGCGATCACAAACCTTTACACATTCGCTCTTTTCGCAATCATCCCGTTTAACCTTGTAAAATGCGGACTGAATGCGATTGTGACGGCGCTTGTATACAAGCATGTCAGTGTGATCATTCATTCCGGGCTCCACAGAGAGAAGAAAACTGAAACGATTCAGTAGGTCTGCGCATTTACTGCGCTGACTGTAAGAAAACATTGGTTTGAAGGCACTGAATGGAGAAAAAACAATGGTAAGGTACTATAATGAACTGACAAGACTGGAAATGGAACAGGTCGATAAAGATGAGACGGTAGTCATGATCCCGGTAGGGGCATTGGAGCAGCATGGAAACCAGTGTCCGCTTGGCACGGACGAGATCATTGCAGAGGGAACAGCGAGACGGATCAAGGAAGCGCTGGACCGGGAGATCCCGGACTATCCGATGCTCATTTTCCCGCTGATTCCGGTGGGACTCAGCACGGAACACATCAATTTCTGCGGCTCCGTGACATTGAAACCGGACACGTTCTACCACGTTTTGTATGACATCTGCAAAGGGCTGGCTCATCATGGTTTTAAGAAGATCGCGATCTTAAACTGCCACGGCGGAAATTCTCCGATCATCCAGGTGCTGAGCAGAGAACTTCGAAGTGAGCTTGGAATTGCCGTATTTATCATCAACTGCGGTGCATTTTTTGGCAATCAGGCGGTGAAAAATACTGTGACACCTGGAAATGTCTGGGATTTCCATGGAGGAGAGATGGAGACATCGATGGTCCTCGCGGAACGGCCGGAGACGGTAAAACTGGAGACCTCTGAGGCGGGGATCCCGAAGAAATTCATGGGAAACAAGATGTTCACTGTTTACGGACCGATCACACTCGGCTGGGTATCGGAAGAGTGGGAAACCGAGGATGGAAAGCCGATCGGGATCGGCGGAGACCCGAGCGGGGCAACGGCAGAGAAAGGCAACCAGATCTACGACAGTTTTGTGGAGTCGATCCTTTCCGGACTGAAAGAGATAAGAAGATGGAAGGATTGACGGAGAGCCAGTAAATCCGCCGGAAATCTGTTGCAACCATAACATCCATGTGCTAAACTGAATACGCAATTAAACAAAGTAAGGTGCTGCGTTTTGTGCAGCACCTTTATCATTAGAAAAAAATGGGATCATGCAGAAATACTGCGGATTTCAAGGCGCAGGGCAGTTCTGAGAGCGTGGGGAAAGAGACTCCGGCTCCAAACATTATTGATAAGAGAATCGAGAGTGCATAATATGAATACAAAAGTAGTTCGCATCAGAGAAGAAGAAAAGACAAGAGAAGCACTGGAAAAAAATGCGGGGCTTCTGGAGGCGGCAGAGATCTTAAGAAACGGCGGCCTTGTGGCATTTCCGACCGAGACTGTTTACGGTCTCGGCGCGAATGCGTTAAATGAGGAAGCGGCAAAGAAAATCTATGCGGCAAAAGGACGTCCATCCGACAATCCGCTGATCGCCCATATTTCCTGTATGGAGGAACTCCCGGCGATCGTAAAGGAAATTCCGGAAGCCGGGCGGAAACTGGCGGAAAAATACTGGCCGGGTCCGCTGACCATGATCTTTCCGAAAAAAGACATTGTGCCTTACGGAACGACCGGAGGTCTTGACACCGTTGCGGTCCGCATGCCGTCTGACCCGGTGGCAAACTGCCTGATCCATCTGGCGGGAGTTCCGGTCGCGGCGCCGAGTGCCAATACATCCGGAAGACCGAGCCCGACAAAGGCGGAACATGTCATCGAAGATATGGACGGAAAGATCGAGATGGTGATCGACGGCGGTGCCGTCGGGATCGGCGTGGAGTCCACGATCGTGGACGTGTCGAGTGAGGTTCCGACACTTTTAAGACCGGGGGCGATCACGATCGAGATGCTCCGTGAGACACTGGGGCAGGTTGATATCGATCCGGTGATCCTGGGACCGGTGAGCGGAGATATCAAGCCGAAAGCGCCGGGAATGAAGTATCGCCATTATGCCCCGAAGGCGGACATGACGCTGGTTGAGGGCGATATGGACAAGGTCGTGGCTTATATCAATGAGCAGACAAAGAAGGCGGAGGCCGAGGGAAAGAAAGTCGGCATCATCTGCACCGAGGAGAGCCGGGATCTGTATCCGGATGGAAATCTTGAGGTGATCGGAAGCAGAGAATATGAGGAGACAGTTGCCCACAACCTGTTTGCGGTGCTGCGTGACTTTGATGCGCGCAAGGTAGACTGCATCTTCTCAGAGAGCTTTTCCAAGGACCAGCTTGGCCAGGCGATCATGAACCGCCTGTGCAAGGCAGCCGGATATCATATTATAAATGTGTAAAAATCCATGGAACAGTTACATCGTGATACAATAACAGATCATCACAGAGATGGAGGAGAAACCATGTCAGAGAAGAGAGACGGATATATTACCTGGGACGAATATTTCATGGGAGTTGCGAAGCTTTCCGCGATGCGCTCCAAAGATCCGAATACGCAGGTAGGCGCCTGCATCGTGAGTCAGGACAATAAGATCCTGTCCATGGGCTACAACGGATTTCCGAAAGGCTGTTCCGATGATGAATTCCCGTGGGATAAGATGGATGAGGACCCGTACAACAGAAAGTATTTCTATGTGACGCACAGTGAGCTGAACGCGATCTTAAATTACCGCGGCGGCAGTCTGGAAGGAAGCAAACTCTATGTGACCCTGTTTCCGTGCAATGAGTGTGCGAAAGCGATCATCCAGGCCGGTATCCAGACGATCGTTTACGAGAGCGACAAGTACGCGAACGATGCGTCCACACGGGCGTCCAAGAGAATGTTAAACGCGGCTGGCGTGCGGTATTATCAGTATAACCCGACAGGACGCAAGATTGAGTACCGGGTATAACGGAGGAATCAATGAAATTTTTGCTGGCGGCGATCAACGCCAAATATATCCACTCAAATCCTGGTGTATACAGTCTGCGCGCGTTTGCGCGGACAAAGATCCCGGGAGCGGATATCGAGATCGGAGAATATACCATCAACCATCAGATGGATTTAATTTTACAGGATATCTACAGGAGAAAGCCGGATTTTATCGGCTTTTCCTGCTATATATGGAACATTTCCTATATCATGGAGATCGTCCGGGACGTAAAGAAAGTGCTGCCGGAGGCGGAGATCTGGCTTGGCGGTCCTGAGGTGTCCTATGATGCGAAAAAAGTGCTGACGCGTGAGCCGGATGTTCGCGGTATCATGCGCGGGGAAGGCGAGCTGACGTTCACAGAGCTTGTGCGTGCTTATCTTCAGAGAGAAAAAACATCCGTACCGGACAGATATACAGGTGAAAGCTTTAGGGGACAGGCAAAGGAGAAAACTTCCGGCTGTGCGGAAAATACCCGGATGCCGGAGGCTGGCGAAGGAGAAAATGCGCATTCAGATCGTCTGGAGTTGAGCCATATTCCGGGGATCACGTACCGCACGGAAAGCGGCGAGATCGAGGAACATGGTCCGCAGCGTCTTCTCAGTCTCGACGAGATCCCATTCTACTATGATGATATGGCAGGATTCGAGAACAGGATCGTCTACTATGAGAGCAGCCGCGGATGTCCGTTTTCCTGCAGTTACTGTCTTTCTTCCATCGATAAGACGGTGCGCTTCCGGAGTCTCGATCTGGTACTCCCGGAACTGCAGTTTTTCCTGGACCACAAGGTCCCACAGGTCAAATTTGTGGACCGCACCTTCAACTGCAAAAGAGAACACACGCTGGGGATCTGGCGGTACCTTGTGGAGCATGATAACGGGATCACGAACTTCCACTTCGAGGTTTCCGCGGATATCTTTGACGAGGAGGAGCTGGAACTGATCGGAAAGATGCGCCCGGGTCTGATCCAGCTGGAGATCGGTGTCCAGTCTACAAATCCGGACACGATCCGGGAGATCCACAGGCACATGGATCTGGTAAAACTGAAACGGGCGGTGGACCGTGTTTACGATTACCGGAATACCCACCAGCACCTTGATCTGATCGCGGGACTTCCCTATGAGAACTATGAATCATTTATGCGTTCGTTTGATGACGTTTACCGGATGCGTCCGGATCAGCTCCAGATGGGGTTCTTAAAGGTGTTAAAAGGATCCTACATGGAGGAGCAGGTTGCGGCATATGATCTGAAATACCGGGGAATCCCGCCATATGAAGTTCTTTCCACAAAGTGGCTTCCTTACAGCGATGTGATCCGTCTGAAAGGCGTGGAGGACATGGTCGAGGTCTACTATAACAGCGGCCAGTTCCCAGCGACGATGAAGCTGCTGGAGAAAAGATTCCAGAAACCGTCGGAGATTTTTGTGGATCTGGCGGAATACTATGAGAAGAACGGCCTCACCGGGATCAGCCACAGCAGACTGGCCAGGTATGAGATCCTGTACCGGTTCCTGGAAGAGGATATGAGGGAAGAAGAGCGGGATCATGTTACGGCTGCAAAGGTCCCGGAAACCGGACAGCCGTCCTTAGCGGACTTCCGTGACAGTTTAATGTATGACCTCTATGTCCGCGAAAACATCAAGAGCCGTCCGTCCTTTGCCAGTGACCAGTCTCCGTACAAAAAGGAAGTCCGCGAATTCTTCATGGCGGAGGAAGAAAATCCAAAATGGCTCACGGATTACGCTGGCTTTGATTCGAGGCAGATGGCGAAAATGGCTCATCTGGAACATATGGAAGATGGGACGTTTGTACTGTTTGATTATAAAAAGCGGGATCCGCTGTCTGGGAATGCGGGAGCGGTGCGTTTTGTATACAAGGATGGAGAAGAGACATGGCAGATGAAATGATAAATTCTTATGTCGCACTGGATCTTGAGACGACAGGGATCGGTGCACGCCATGAAAAGATCACGGAGATCGGTATGGTGAAGGTGATCGATGGCGAGGCAGTGGACACCTATCATACGATGGTAAACCCGCACCGGGAGATCCCGGAGAGGATCGTGGAGCTGACGGGGATCACGGATGATATGGTGAAGGATGCACCGGGGATCGATGAGATCCTGGATGAGGTCCTGAACTTTACAGGAGAGCTTCCGCTGCTTGGTCATCAGATCATTTTCGACTACGGTTTCCTTGTTCAGGCTGCGGTAAACCAGAAGCGGAAATTCGAGAAATATGGGGTTGATACGCTGAAGCTCTGCCGCTATCTGATGCCGGGAGCGGAAAAGAAAAATCTGGGTGCTGCCTGCGCATATTTTGGCGTTCACCAGGACACGGCACACCGCGCGCTTTCCGACGCTTATGCCGCCCATGATCTCTACCAGGAATTAAAAAGAAGGTTCGGAAAAGAGCGCCCGGAACTCTTCACCGCAAAAATGCTGCAATATAAGGCAAAAAAGGAACGGACGGCGTCTAAAAGGCAAAAAGAACACTTGCAGGATTTACTAAAATATCATAGAATAGACATAACTGTCGAGATCGATCACATGTCCGGAAATGAAATCTCCCGGATGATCGACAAGATCATTTTCCAGTATGGAAGAATACCGGAAAATGCGAAAAAACAGGGATAGATTTCGGGAACGCTGGAAGAATGACTATTAAACAGCATGACAGCTGATGAGAGCTGTGAGATGCGGACCGGAATGGAAAGCAAGAAGAGGTGAATGGTTTGTTTAACATGAATAATAAAAAAACAAGAAAGATTTTCTCTACCATCGTGATCGTGCTGGTCGTACTTGCAATGGTAGTGCCGATGATTCTCGGTTCCCTTCTTTCTATCTTTTAAGATGAGAAAAAACCTGGGATATATCAGGCAGCAGAAAGATATCAGCGAGGAAAAAAGAATGAAAAAAAATGTGTGGATCGCAGGTGTGACGGCGTTACTGAGCGCCGGACTTGTCTGGATCGCCCCGGTTTCCACACTGGCAGATGAGCGGATCCCGGATGGGGTCTCCGTTGGAGCCGTCAGCCTTTCCGGACTTACGGAAGCGGAAGCCGAAAAGCAGATCGAAAGCTATGTAAATAAAAAACTAAATCAGGATATCACACTTGTGGTAAATGGCGCGGAGGCGAAATCCGATGCGAAGACGCTTGGCGTTGCCTGGGATAATCAGGATGAGGTGGCGAAAGCGATCCAGGGGACAGAGCTGAAGGGAAATCTTGTAAAAAGGTATATGAAAAAGAAAGACCTTGAGATAAATCCGCTGAAGATCGAGCTGGATCTCTCGGTGGATCAGGATAAGATCTCTTCTTTCGTATCCGTGAACTGTGATTCTGCGGTGGCGGATGCTGTCGACGCAACGATCACGAGAAAGAACGGAAAGTTTGAGGTCACACCTTCAAAAGAAGGTGTGACAGTAGATATGGACGCAACGAGAGCGGCCCTTAATGAGGCGCTGAACAGTGAGGACACAGGCGCGATTCGTGTGGAGGCGTCCGTTACTGTGGATAAGCCGAAGGTGACGGAGGAAGATCTTGCAACGATCAAGGATGTTCTCGGAACTTTTTCCACGAGCTTTGCGACCAGCGGTGCTTCCCGATCCACAAACCTTGCAGTAGGTTCGGGAAAGATCAACGGACATGTGCTGATGCCGGGAGAGGTTCTTTCCGGGTATGAGTGTATGCATCCGTTCACACTGGAAAACGGATATAAGACGGCGACTGCTTATGAGAATGGCCGGTCAGTTGACAGTATCGGCGGCGGTGTCTGCCAGATCTCTACAACTCTCTACAACGCGTCTTTATACGCGGAGCTGGAGATCGTTCAGCGCCAGAATCATTCTATGTCGGTCAGCTATGTAAAACCGTCTATGGATGCGGCGATTGCCGGAACTTACAAAGACCTGAAGGTGAAGAACCCTTATGATACCCCGATCTATATCGAGGGATACACACAGGGAAAGACACTGACGTTTACGATCTACGGAAAAGAGACGAGACCGTCGAACCGCACTCTGGCATTTGAGTCAGAGACACTTCAGACCGTGCCGTCACCAACCCAGGAGATCCAGGATCCGAGCCTTCCGGCCGGAAAGCGCGTGAAAGTGGAATCCGGGCATACGGGATTAAAGTCGAAATTATATAAGTGCGTATATGTGGATGGACAGCTGCAGGAACGTACCCTGTTAAACTCTGACACATACAATGCGTCAAAAACAGTTTACCGTGTAGGAACGGGAGCTGCTGAGGCAGCAGCACCGGCACCGACCGAGACGGCAGCGCCAACTGAGACGGCAGCGCCGACCGAGACAGAGGCGCCGGCACCGGTTGAGACACAGGCGCCGGAAACACAGGCACCTGCTGAAACTGCCGGACTGCAGCCGGGCGAAAATTATGGCCCTGGAATGGGTGAGAACGCGGCTTAGGCCGCATAGAAGAGAGACCGGAATCATGAGAAAAATTGAGCGCGAACCCAACGGAGCGGGGATCTTCAGACCGGGACAGGATCTGGTAGTCGCAGGGACGATCGGAAAAAACGGTGTGAAGGCGGCTCTGTCGGCAAAAGAAAAAGAGATATCGGCCCGATTCCCGGAATGGTTTGTCAAGCGGATCCGGGAGCAGGCAGATAAAAAGTTAGAACTGACTCCGGAGATGTTCGATGCCTGCGGCGCAGGAGAATGGGAAGAAATTTCGGAGGGCGGCATACTGGCCGCCCTTTGGACTATCTCAGGAGCGTATGAGCAGGGAATTTCCTTTGAACTGAGGAAAATCCCGGTCGCACAGGAAACAATAGAGATCTGTGAACTTTTTGACCTGAATCCATACCGGCTCGCATCGGGAGAATGCCTTCTGATGGCGGTGGAAAACGGTGGGGATGCCGTGAGGATCTTAAGCGAGGCGGGGATCCCGTCCGCAGTGATCGGAAAAGTGGAAAAAGGTATTGCGAGAAAGATGACCGGGATCGGAACAACAGGATTTCTGGAACGCCCGGCACAGGATGAAATCTATAAGATCACAGGAGAATGTGTATGACAGTGATCTGACTGGGAGAAAGACTTCCTGCCGGGACAGCCGGTCGGAATATGGATTTACCTGTAATCGCTGCTATGACTTTGTAAGAAACTGCTGCCCATAAGAGAATGCAGGCGGCAGATTCCTCAGGTGAAAGAACTGAACAGATATGTGACAAGGAGGATTTATCATGCGTGAAAAAATTTTGGCGATCATTGAAAAGAACAGCCGAATTGATCTGAAAGATCTGGCCGCCCTTTTGGGCGAGAGTGAAGCAGCCGTCGCGAATGAGATCGCGGACATGGAAAAAGAAAACATTATCTGTGGATATCACACCATGATCAACTGGGATAACACCGGAAACGAGAAAGTGATCGCACTGATCGAAGTGAAAGTAACTCCGCAGAGAGGAATGGGATTTGACAAGATCGCGGAGCGCATTTACCAGTACAGCGAAGTGAATTCCGTATATCTGATGTCCGGTGCGTTTGATTTCACCGTGATCATCGAAGGAAAGACTATGCGTGAGGTCGCTCAGTTTGTATCTGAAAAGCTTTCCCCGATGGATTCCGTCCTCAGCACAGCGACCCATTTTGTACTCAAGAAATATAAGGACCACGGCACGATCATGTATGAGAAGCCGGGGGATGAAAGGATGATGATTACACCGTGAGAAACCCGTTATCTGATAAAATCGTAACGATCCCGCCGTCCGGGATCCGTAAATTCTTTGATATTGTAAGTGAGATGAAAGATGCAATCTCCTTAGGCGTCGGAGAGCCGGATTTTGACACTCCGTGGCATATCCGTGAAGAGGGCATTTATTCTCTGGAAAAAGGACGTACCTTCTATACATCCAACGCAGGTTTAAAAGATCTGAAGATCGAAATCTGCAACTATTTAAAGAGACGTTTTGACGTGGAATATGACTATAACAAAGAGGTCATGGTAACCGTCGGCGGAAGTGAAGCAATCGATATCGCGCTTCGCGCGATGTTAAATCCGGGAGACGAAGTTCTGATCCCGCAGCCGAGCTATGTGTCCTACACTCCGTGTACGATCCTGGCGGACGGTGTTCCGGTTACGATCCAGCTTGAGGAGAAGGACAAGTTCCGTCTGACAAAGGAAAAACTCCTGGAAAAGATCACACCGAAGACGAAAGTCCTGGTGCTTCCGTTCCCGAACAACCCGACCGGTTCCATTATGGAGGCGGAAGATCTGGCGGAGATCGCGAAGGTCTGCGTGGAGAAAGACCTGTTTGTTATCTCCGATGAGATCTACTCCGAGCTTACCTACAAGGGACAGCACTGCACGATCGCCGCATTCCCGGGAATGAAGGAGCGCACCGTTCTGATCAACGGTTTCTCGAAATCCTTCGCGATGACCGGATGGCGTCTCGGCTATGCATGTGCGCCGGAGATCATCCTGAAACAGATGTTAAAGATCCACCAGTTTGCGATCATGTGTGCGCCGACAACAAGCCAGTATGCTGCGGTCGAGGCGCTGAGAAACGGTGATCATGATGTGATCGAGATGCGTGAGGCATATGACCAGAGAAGACGTTACCTTGTAAAGGCACTTCGCGATATGGGATTTGACTGCTATGAGCCGCAGGGCGCGTTCTATGTATTCCCGAGCATCAAGAAATTCGGTATGACTTCCGATGAGTTTGCTTTAAAGCTTCTTGAGGAGGAGAAAGTTGCCGTTGTTCCGGGTACTGCGTTCGGTGACTGCGGAGAAGGATATCTGAGAATCTCCTATGCGTACTCCTTAAATGATCTGAAACGTGCGCTTGAGAGAATGGAGCGTTTCGTGAAGAGACACCTGAACGAAGAGAAATAAAAAGAATTGTGACTGTGCGGATACCGGACAGTCATGGAAAACGGAGCTTCCCCGGCTTGATCATGAAGGTGGTCGGGCCGGGAAATTTCTTGTTTAACAGGAAATTCCGATGGAACTTCCTGTTAAACAAAAAGTCACTGCGTGCCTAAGATGCACACTCGCGCGAAGATGAAGGTCGTCGCAAGCGACCGCGCTCGGCGCGGGAATGTGCCTTGGCACATTCCTTCTTATTTACGCGAATAACGAGCCGAAGCACATTCTTTTTATATGACAGGAGAGACCACAACATGAACATCGTATTATACGAGCCGGAAATGCCGGCCAACACAGGAAATATCGGGCGAACCTGCGTGGCAACGAACACGAAGCTGCACCTGATCGAGCCGCTGGGATTTAAGCTCAGCGAAAAACATCTGGTCCGTGCCGGACTGGACTACTGGGACAAGCTGGATGTGACGGTGTACAGTGATTATCAGGATTTCTTAAAGAAGAATCCGGGAGCAAAGATCTACATGGCGACCACCAAAGGCGAACATGTATACACGGATGTTCCGTATGATCCGGACACCTATATCATGTTCGGACCGGAGAGCCGCGGGATCCCGGAGGAGATCCTTGTGGAGAACCGTGAAAACTGTATCCGGATCCCGATGTGGGGAGATATCAGGTCCTTAAATCTTTCAAATTCCGTGGCGATCGTGCTCTATGAGGCGCTCAGACAGAACGGGTTTGAGAAGATGACGATGGAAGGACATCTGCATCATCTGCACTGGAAAGAGTAGAAATTCTGCGGATTTCGCCGGAAGGTGAGACACCGGAAGGATCCGTACAGCCTGGAAAAGGAAAAAGAGGAAAGAGGAAAACGATCATGATAAATGAAAAATGGGAAGAACAGTTCCGCGAACAGATCCATGGTTTCGTGGAGACAATTGAAAAATTTGACAAAGGCGAGATCGACCGGAAGGCATACAAGGGAATCTCCGGAGGATTCGGAAGCTATGCGCAGCGGGATCCTTCCAAACATATGCTGCGTCTCAGAATGGCAGGCGGAAACCTGACGGAAAAGCGCCTGGAATTCCTTACAGAGGCGGTAAAGGATTACGGTGTGGAGCTCATGAAGCTTACGACATGTGAGACTGTCCAGCTTCACAATTTAAAGGCGGAGCAGGTTCCGGTCCTCATGGAAAAAGCGATCGATGCCGAGATCTACAGCCGGGGCGGCGGCGGAGACAATCCGAGAAACATCATGATGAGCCCGCTCTCCGGAGTACAGAAAGGGGAAGCTTTCGATGTAAAGCCGTATGCGGAGGCAGCGGCAGAGTATCTGCTCTCCATCGCTGGTGAAATCCATATGCCGAGAAAGCTGAAAGTGGCGTTCTGCAACGGAGCTGACGATTCTGTACACAGTGCATTCCGTGATATGGGATTCATGGCAAATCCGGACGGAACATTCACACTCCGGATCGCCGGCGGACTCGGCGGCGGCTATAAGATGGGAGTCCTCGTAGATGAACATGTCCAGGCGACAGAGATCCTTTACTATATCCGCGCCATGATCGAGACATTCTGCCAGCACGGCAATTATGAGAACCGCGCGAAAGCCCGCACCCGTTTCATGCAGGAGACACTGGGAGTTGACGGATTAAAGACGGCGTTTCTTGAGAACGTGCAGAAAATGAAAGAAAAAGGCGGTCTGGACCTCCATGTGGAAGAAAAAACGGTTACGAAAAAAGGTTCCGGAGAAATCTCTGATAAGCGCGTCATTGCCCAGAAACAGCCGGGACTCTACGCAGTCGCTTATCATCCGATCGGAGGATGTCTTCCGGCAGGAAAACCGGCAGAGCTTCTCGCACTTTTAAAGGAGATCCCGGATGCAGAGTGCCGGATCGCACCGCATGAGACGATCTATATCATCAACCTGACTGCAGACGAGGCAAAGAAGGTTCTCGCAGCAACGGATGACGGAGCCCAGACAGCCTTTGAGAACAGTGTTGCATGTATCGGCGCATCAATCTGCCAGCAGGGCGTCAGAGACAGCCAGGCGGCGCTCAGAGCGGCTGTAGCGGCTGTCAGAGAGGCAGGAATCCCGGACGGCGCTCTTCCGAAGATCTGTATTTCCGGATGTCCGTCCAGCTGTTCCGCGCATCAGGCGGCGGCGCTCGGTTTCCAGGGCGCAGCAAAGACCGTAGACGGAAAGCCGGAGTCTGCGTTTAAGATGTTCGTCGGTGGAAGCGATAAACTCGGTGCGGCAAAATTCGGCGAGGCCGGAGCCGTGATCCTGGAGCGTGATCTTCCGAAACTTCTCGTGGAGCTTGGAAAAGCAGCGGCAGCATCTAACATGAACTGGGAGACCTGGATCGATGGTCATGGGGATGAATTCCGGGCGATTGTGGAAAAGTACGCGTAAAAGACTGCGTGCTGTGGAAAGACGGAATCCCTATAAATATATAAAAATGTCGGCAGTTTTAATCTACTGCCGACATTTTTTGCAGAAAACGTGGATTTTTGTTCGCAGCCGGGAAGGCGCTGAACAATCATGGATCGGTCAGGACAGGATCTTACATCTCGATCAACTGAAACGGCACCTGTCTTGCGCGCAGCATCTGCGCTTCGCGGCGATGGCAGGTGAAGATGATGATCTGACCGCCGTAGGCGGAGGCAAGCCATTCGAGAGCTGTTTTCAGGCGATCATCATCGTACTGGGTAAAGCTGTCGTCGAAGATCAGCGGAAAACCTCCGGATTCGGAGCCGGACCCCGTGAGAAGCTTTGCGGCGGCAAGGCGCAGGGCGAGATAGACCTGGTCCATGGTTCCGCTGCTGACGTTTTCGAGCGGGACGAGCTTTGTCTTCGTGTTCAGGAAGACGTTCAGATTCTCGTCGATGCTCATGCTGTCGTAGATCCCGCCGGTGATGCCGGTGATATACTGGGACGCCTCTTTGTTCAGATAGAGTCCGAAAGAATCCCGGATCGTGGAGGAGAGGTCTGCCATGGTCTCCTGGGCGAGGTCGATGGCGACGATCTCATCGTGGATGCGGTCATTCTCCGCGAGAGTCCGCTTTAACGCTTTCGCTTTATTCTTGCAGTTGCTCAAGTGTTCCAGCTTTTTTTCCAACTCCCACTGGGTCCGCTGCTGTTTCTCGATCATCTCGCTGCAGCCGGCCTGTTTTGTCTGGAGATTACTCAGATCTTCCAGAAATTTCCGGATCGCCGTCTCGGACTGGGAGACCATATCACAGAGCTTCGAAAATTCGCCCATCCGCGCGCGGAATGCGTTCATGGCATCTTCGGACACTGCGGAATCTCCGAGATGTCTCGCAAGAAGAGCGCCAAGTTCCGCCGAGGTGCTGTCGCACATTTTGTGATATTCTTTATCTTTCTGACGGAAGATCAGGGAGATGATAAAAAAGATCACAGCCGCCGCCACAGAAGCTCCGCAGACAGGGAGATATGCGGTGAGATTGAAATATCCAAGAGCCGCCGCTGCCCCGAGTCCTGCGATCCCGAGAACGGCCGTAAGCGCGGACAGGACTTTTCTGGACTTCTTGCTGCACTCCATATTCAGCATATTGTATTCACTGTATAATTTTTCTGCATTGGAGGACATCGCATCCACGGAAGCCTGGTCTGTAAAGCCATTGTCTGCCAGGACTTTCTTTCCGTTTGCGAGTTTCTCGTCCAGATCCTTTTTCTGTGTCTGGGTATTTTCGATCAGTCCATTGACCTGGGTCCGCATATTCTGGTAGGAGGCGAGCTGGTTCTCGTATTCCGGACCGGCGATCTCAGATTCAATATTCCGGATCTCAGCGAGAAGAGAGGTGAATTCCCGGCTTGCCTCCGGGATCAGCCCGGCTTCGAGCGAACGTTTCTGGTTGCGCAGGAATGCGGTGGCTTTTGTGATATTTAAGGAAATATTGCCGGTGGTGTTCATGTTGGCAATGTAATTCTTAAGTTCCGTCACCATTCCGTCCTCGGTGGCGCTCTTCAGCTGGCCGATGCTGATCGTGTTATTGTACATGGTCTCAGTGAGCCCGTTTAAGAGCCTGGAGATAAACTCCGGACTCGCGTTCTCCTCAAGACCTTTTGTCTCATTGATGATCTTTAAAGACTTATTTTCTTTCCGGAACCGCCGCTCGATGCGGTAGATGGTCCCATCTTTTTCCAGTCTCAGCCAGCCTTCGTAGGTCCCGCTGTTTTCCCACGGCTCGTACTTTGTATACAGGTCATTTTTTGCCGCCCGTCCCCGCCCGCGCTCGATCCCGAAGAGCATGCCGCGGATAAAGGTGTGGAGCGTGGATTTTCCGGCTTCGTTCTTTCCGTAGATAATGTTGATCCCGTCGTTGAAGGAGATGGTCCGGTCATGAAATTTTCCGAACCCGTCGATATGTAATTCGAGTAATCTCATGGCTGACTCCTTTCATCTTTTGTCATAAGCAGGGCGTGGATCCCGTAATAAAGCGCTTTTTTCTCCACAGGACTCATATCGTCCTTCATGAGCGCCTGGATATAAAAGCCGATCATGTCGCTCGGATGTTCCGCGAACAGGGCGTGGAAATCATACTGTGGTTCCGATTCGTCCAGGATCTCGATGATATTCCACTGGCCGGAGAGAAGATCCAGGTCAAAACTGATATCAGGATCCCGCATGCCGCGGATGCGGAAACGATAGATATTGCCCGCGCCGCGCTTGCGGATCTCGTCGGCGATGATCTGGGAGAGCTCGGTGTTGGTCGTCTGAGGAGTCACATTGACCACTAACGGGATATACTGGGCCTGGCAGACTTCCTTAAACTGCAGGGAGGTCACATGACCGCTCGCGGTATCGATTTCCCCGACAAAATATCCGTGCGGTCCGGTCTCCGTCATGTCGAGCGGTTCCGGGGAACCTGCGTAGGCCATGCGGTTTTCCAGGAGAACCTCCGGCTTGTGGATATGCCCAAGGGCGATATAGGAGAACGGGGATGCAGCCAGTGCATTCCGGTCAAAAGGAACATGCTTTGCATCACCGCCATGGAGCATGAGGATCCGGGTACGTCGGGATGCCGGAAGAGAGATGTTGTCGGCCTTTGCCTCGGTAATCTCGGCAGTGTGATAGCTGAATCCGTAAACTTCTGTGTTCAGCTCCTCAAAATAGACGGAAGAGAGGTCCTCGTCCATCAGAAATGTCACGTTCGGCGCCCAGGTAAAGCTGAGGAGTGCGGAACTCTTCCGGATCCGGTCATGGTTTCCGGCAATGATGACAACTCTGGTCCCGGGGATCGTAGAGAACAGATAGTTGACTTCCTTCAAGTCGCGGGCCAGCGGCTGGCGGTGGAACAGATCGCCGGAGATCAGAAGGAGATCGGCGCGGGAGTCTCTCGCGTCCTCAATGATCCCCTGGAATGTCAGTCGGATCGCCTGTTCCCGCTTTTTGCCCCAGGGCTTATCACTGTCCGGGATCATGCCCCAGTGGATATCGGCGGTGTGGATAAATTTCATAGGTTCCTCCCAGTGTAAAAGATCAGGAAAAATCGAAAAGGAGCGCAACAGATCGTCTGTGCGCTCCTTGCGGCTGCCATGCATCGAAAGGACGCGGCGGGCTGCTGTTTTTCCTTATAACTCGCAGTTATTAACGGTACGCGGGAACGGGATCACGTCACGGATATTGCCCATTCCTGTGAGGTACATCACGCAGCGCTCGAAGCCGAGACCGAAACCGGAGTGGCGGACACTGCCGTATTTTCTGAGGTCGAGATAGAAGCCGTAGTCTTCCGGTTTTAATCCGAGCTCATTCATGCGGGCGAGAAGCTTGTCGTAATCGTCCTCACGCTGGCTTCCGCCGATGATCTCGCCGATACCCGGAACGAGGCAGTCCACAGCGGCAACTGTCTTTCCGTCCGGATTTAACTTCATGTAGAACGCCTTGATTTCCTTCGGGTAGTCGGTAACGAATACCGGTTTCTTGAAGATCTTCTCAGTCAGATAGCGCTCATGCTCCGTCTGGAGATCGCAGCCCCAGAATACCTTGTAATCGAACTCGTCGTTGTGCTCTTCGAGAAGCTTGACAGCCTCTGTGTAGGTAACACGGCCGAATTCGGAATTTAATACGTTGTTTAAACGGTCGAGAAGTCCCTTGTCGACGAACTGGTTGAAGAAGTTCATCTCAGACGGAGCGTTCTCAAGAACGTAGCGGATGACATATTTTAACATGCCCTCTGCCACAGTCATATTGTCGTCAAGATCAGCGAATGCCATCTCCGGCTCGATCATCCAGAACTCAGCTGCATGACGGGTCGTGTTGGAATTCTCAGCACGGAAGGTCGGTCCGAATGTGTAGATATTGCGGAACGCCATCGCGTAAGTTTCGCCGTTTAACTGGCCGCTTACAGTCAGGCTTGTGTGTTTGCCGAAGAAATCCTTGCTGTAGTCGACTGCGCCGTCTGCTGTCTTCGGAACATCGTTGAGGTCCATGGTCGTTACCTGGAACATCTCGCCTGCGCCTTCACAGTCACTGGATGTGATCAACGGTGTGTGAACATAGACGAAGCCCTGCTCCTGGAAGTACTGATGGATCGCGTAAGCGATCAGGGAACGCACACGGAATACAGCCTGGAAGGTGTTGGTACGTGCGCGGAGGTGCGGGATCGTACGAAGGTATTCGAAGGTGTGACGTTTTTTCTGGAGCGGGTAATCCGCGCTGGAAGCGCCCTCAACAACAACCTCTGTCGCCTGGATCTCGAACGGCTGCTTTGCCTCCGGTGTTGCAACGAGAGTACCTTTTACGATAATGGAAGCGCCGACGTTTAACTTGGAAACTTCAGCGAAGTTTGCCATTGTATCATGGTAAACGATCTGTAAGGTATCGAAGCTTGTACCATCGTTTAATACGATAAAGCCGAATGCCTTGGAGTCACGGATGCTGCGGATCCAGCCGCCGACGGTGATCTCCTTGTCTAAATATTTCTCACGCTCTTTAAAGAGCTCTTTGACTGTTGTCAACTGCATGATTGTTTCTCCTTCTACATACATCTCCTGTAACGGTGTGTTACATAGTCTCTTCTTTTTAAATGCAATCTGCTACTAGTATAGCGTATTTTGTGTGTGGATTCAAGGAAAAATGGGCATAAGACGGTTTTTTATCGCTTTTATTGTCTGTAGGGGAAGAATTTTGGAGTGGAAATTTGTGACAAGACATCATCAGAATGATGGGTACTGCTGGAATTGGATCAAATGAAACGAAAAGATACTGCATGACAGGAAAAACATGGTCATACAGTATCTTTGGCGTTCAATATGATATTTGTGTAAGGAAATCCGGATTATTTACGAGAATTGATCCGGAATTACACTTTTTGCTTTTTCCAACATTTCCTGCAACATCGTTTGCCATCCTGTTGGATCCAGATAAATGTCACCGCTACCGTCATCATTTTTATAGCGGGATAGCAGATCGTAATTATGGTTATGAGAAGGGATGACGATATCGACATGAAGCTTCATCATTTCACGAAGCTGATTTACATAATCAGCCTGGAGATGAGCAGGAAGCCGGTTTTCTTCCAATTCTTCATAAGTAAGGCCATTTAATCCGAGTCCTCCGTGCATTGCAGCGATCACTGGTTTTCCATGGTGGGAGGTATGGATCACAAAAGTCGTTGTTCCAGGGGTGTGTCCTGCACAAAGCTTAAACTCGATCTTTACATTTCCCATTTCAAATGGTTTGGAATAATCATAATATTCGCTGATCGTAAACGGCGGGATCTCTCCACAGATGAGGTCGGGACGTTCGGTAAAGAAGAATGCATCGTTTTCGCCGATCCACACCTTTGCTTTCGTGTATTCCTGAAGAAATCTGGTAGCAGCCACATGATCGAAATGGCCATGGGAAAGAAAAATATGTTTGATATCTTCCGGATGAAATCCCAGTTTTCGAATTCCGTCAAAAACAAGATAGACACTTTCTTTGAAGGCCGGATCGATCAGGATCAGACCATCGCCGGTGTCGATCAGATAGGTGGAGACATAGGTGTTTCCGACAAAATAAATATTGTCAGTAACCTGAAATGGCTCATGGTAGAGGATCCATGGATTGCTTGTAAAATAAGCAGCTTTTTCAGCGAGCGCCTTCATGCGAGCAGCGCGTTCAGCAGTAGATTCAATCATAATTTAAAGTCCTTTCAAGTAATTTTTTTTAGTAGATCATATTGAGAACAAATGGTGCCCATACGGCAAATGCAATTGTCATGATTACACAAGGAATCCAGCCAATCTTGATAAAATCTTTCATGTTAAAATCGCAGACACCGTATACATATCCCTCTGCAGTTCCAGCCATCGGTGTTCCAAAGCAGATAATGGAGCCACAGGCAACGCCGGCAACAAGGAGACGGGGATCAATCCCCAGATTGATCGCCATGGTTGCTGCGATCGGGGAGAAGATCGCGATAACAGCAGCATTGCTCATGAATTGTGTAATAAACATAGAAACAAAGCAGAAGATTGTCGCGAGGATGATCGGGTTTGTCAGGTTCGGGAATGCGTTGCTGAACAGATTGGAGATCCATTCACCGGTACCTGAAGCAGTGATTGCGTTGGAGAGCGGAAGTGTTCCGGCAACAAGAAAGATTACCCCCCAGCTTACAGAATTAAATGCGTCTTTCTGAGAAATTAATTTTAGGCCGACAGCCAGAGCTGCGAATGTTGTGGATACGAGATATACCGGAACGATCTTTGTTGCAGTGGCAATGACCATCAGGACAACGTTTGCAAGGAAAATGAATGTAGCCAGTTTTTCTTGAAGAGGGGTATATGGAGTTTTGGTCGAGTAATCAATTTCTTCTGTAAGCGCTTCCTGAGCACGAGCAGAGGCCTCTTTATCAACGACAAACTTCTTACAGATGACGATATAGTAAACAAGCAGGAAGAAGAACATTGGAAGCTTGATCCATGTAAAATCCATAAGACCGTACTGGACTTCAGAACCTGCGTCTGTAATGTACTGATTAAAAAGAAGCAGGTAGGTAATGGAACTTCCGATCGGAAAACATTGTACACAGACCCAGGTGCAGAGATCAGCAGCGGATTTGAATACACGTTTTTCGCTGAGTCCGGAATCTTTGCAGAGTTCCATGATGATCGGAGTTAATGCTGCAATCGTAGCAGTAGCGGTTGTTGCAAGTCCCATAACGGTGATTCCTGCAATGATCATAAGAAAGACCTTTAACGGACTTCCTTTTGTGTTTTTCTGAATAAATACGCGGATGCGGTAGGTGAAACTTGTTTTTGCAAAAACAGCGCCGATAATGAAAAGACCAATCCATGTGATAACTGTTGTGTTGGACAGGCCGGACCATGCAGTCTTTGCGTCGAGGATGCCGGTTCCCTGAAGAAGAACAGGTACCATTAAAGCTGTGAAGCCAAGTGGCAGCAATTCAAAAAAGAATGAAATACTCATAAGGGCAATGATCCCCAATACAATAGCAATTTGCGTTGTCATACAATTCCCTCCTGTATGAAAAGTAGAAACATTTGTTTTTCGCCTTGCTCCTGTCTGCAGCCAGAGATAAGGTCTTTGGTTCATCATTATGCACAGAATGATCATGGAAATATCGTAGCATCAAAACAAAATAAATAAAAGAATATATTTTTTTATACTATAAGAAAAAACTTATGGTACAATAAAAAGAGAAATACAAACTGAAAATTTGAAAACAAAAAATCAGGAGAGAATAAAAACAATGACGATGACACAACTTGTATATTTTGTTGCAGTTGCGGAAGAACTGAATATTACGAGAATCGCAGAGCAGTTTCATGTGTCCCAACCGGCAGTTTCATCGGCAATCCGGGATCTGGAAAAAGAATTCCGCGTTTCGCTCTTTGAAAGACATCACAATGATCTGTTCCTGACATCGACAGGAAATATCGCTTATCAACAGGCGAAACGTCTGGTGGAGCATTATGAAGAGTTTCGGACAAGTATTGAGAAGCTGCAGATGGACAAGTCTGTTTCCCTTGCAATCGCTCCGAATGTTGCAGCCATTCATTTGTCGAAATTGTTTCCCTATATGCAGGAGCAGCTTCCGGGTGTGACGATCAACATGCAGGAAAATTTTATCGTAAATATGACACAGCTTCTGAAAAATAATCTGTTGGATGCGGCCTGTTTTTCCTGCCGGGAGGAGAAGAGGGATCCGGCTCTCACATATATCCCTGTTGGAAAACTTTCATTGGCGTTATGTGCATCATCGACATTTTTCAAACTGGATAGTCAAATTATATCACCGAAGAAACTGGAAGGAATTCCGATGGTCTTTCAATTTAAATCCTCTCAGCTGAATACTTTTATCCTGGAATACTTCGCTGGATATCATGTAATCCCAAATGTGATTTTTTATGCGAATCAGCTTACAACAATAACTTCTTTTGTGCGAGAGGGGCTTGCAGTCGGATTTTTGCCTCCGGAAATTATTGAGAAGGATCCAGACATTGTACAGTATCATCTTCCGGAAGCAGAAAATCTGGAGAATGTGGAAATAAATTTTGTTTACAAGAAAAAAACTCTGATGGTGGAAGAGCTTCTTCGCATCTTCCGCACATACTTTAATATGGTTCAAAAGAACAGAAAAATGGAGAAAGATAAATAAAAAGTACATCAATCGCCCATAAAATAAAATGTTTTTGTGGAATTTTGGCTGCGAGCCCATTATAATAGAGAAAAACATCACACGGGAGGGCAAATGAATGAATATTTATGATCAGATCAAAACGATGACCGATGAGATGGCCGGGGATCTTGTGGCACAGAGACGTGATTTTCATAAGTATGCGGAGCCGGGCTGGTTTGAGATGCGGACTTCGTCCATCATTGCGAGAAAACTGACGGATCTCGGATATGAAGTGCTCGTGGGGGACCAAGTCTGCAAAAAGGATTCCAGAATGGGCGTTCCGTCCGATGAGAAGCTGGAGGAACAGTATGAGCGCGCGGTTGCCCAGGGGGCAGATCCGGAGTTCGTGAAATACACAAAGGGAGGAATGACCGGAGTGATCGGAATCCTGCGCTGCGGCGAAGGCCCGACGATTGCCATGCGGTTTGATATCGATGCCCTCGGAGTATTTGAGGAACATGATCCGAGCCACAGACCGGCGAAAGAGGGATTCAATTCCGTAAATGAAGGCTTCATGCACGCCTGCGGACATGACGGACATGCCACCATCGGACTCGGTGTGGCGAAAGTCCTGATGTCTATAAAGGACCAGCTCCATGGAACGGTAAAGCTGATCTTCCAGCCGGCAGAAGAGGGGGTCCGCGGTGCGAAATCCATCGTTGATAACGGACATCTTGACGGCGTGGATTACCTGATCGGCTCTCATGTGACGAATAAGAAAGAGGACGATCCGGCAGTGGTAATTCCGGGAAGCCATGGCTCTCTCG
>ERZ1026901.331-NODE-331-length-40884-cov-25.635994_pt1 | contig 40884 bp, 38 predicted proteins | sample MGYA00380179_ERZ1026901 | MGnify/ENA primary metagenome ERZ1026901 (study PRJEB33269, sample SAMEA4719815) | human gut metagenome | biome: human-associated habitat; feature: organic feature; material: feces | place: Cameroon | collected 2013-10 ... | reverse complement strand
GGAGTCGTCGGCAGCGTCAGATGTGTATAAGAGACAGAATTTATAGAGAAATACAAGATATCTCATTTTAGAATATCACAAGCATTACAATGTGTTAATAGTGAGCACGGACTGTCGAAAGACAATATACAATTATTATATCAATTTGTTGCCAATAATATAGAAAACTGGAAACATAATGGTATAAAAGCTTATTTCGATTGTCCTGTTCCATTTTGCTATATTACAGATGAGATAGTAAGTCGTTTAATAGCTTATGGAGCGATAGCAAAACATTGCAACCCTAAAGCTTTTGTTCAAAGTGATTTGTTTGTTACTCACTGCTACTCAACTATGCAGAATTCGTATAAGAAAAAAATAAATGAATTTCAGAGTATCAAGGAAATTAGAGAGTTTACTTCCGCAGTTATCAAAAATATAGTAAATAGAGATGATATAAAATGTAAATCATGTGTACACTTTGTGGAAGGGAAAATTTGTGGTTGCCCTTACTATAGTATTTAATAAGTAGGCAGAGGTGAAAAAATGGAAATAAATAAAAATTTCAAACTGAGAGACATTAAAGGACATTATTTGTTAGTTCCTATAAGAACTAATTCAATAAGTAACGATGTTATTGCCTTAAATGATACGGCAGGACTTTTATTTAAAAATTGTATGTATGAAGATGAAAACGATATCGTATCTGCTGTCCTAAAAAATTTTAGCAATACAACTAATGAGGATAGAAAAATGTTATTAGAATATCTGGAAATGATGATTACAAATGGATTAATTGTAAGAAAATGAAAGGGATAATATAATGGAATGTTTTATTAGAGCAAGTAAGTGGACAAAATTTATTGATGAGAATTTTTATGATGTAAGGGAGCCTTTTGTTGCTGGAATAGAATTACTACCACAATGTAATTTCAAGTGTGTCCATTGTTATATAGAATCAGATAGAATTGAAAATAAAAGCTCCATGGATTTTGATGAAATCAAAGGAATGATAGATATTTTAGTAAATCATAACTGCATAGAGTTGTTTCTTACTGGTGGTGAAGTTTTATTACATAAAGATTTCATAAGAATTTATAAATATGCTAAAGAACAAGGGCTTTTGGTATCTGTTTTAACAAATGGCTCATTACTTACGGAAGAACACATAAAATTATGGAAGGAGTATCCGCCTGAACTGGTGTCTATTACATTGTATGGAGCAACGGCCGAGACATATCAAAAGGTTACTGGAGTCAAAAATGGATATGCTTTGGTAAAAAAGGCTATAGAAAAACTAATAAAAGAGAATATAAAGTTTGAATTAAAGACAATAGGTATAAAAGAAAATGTCGATGAAATATTAGATATGAGAAATTATATAAGAAATTTAAATATAAATAACTCGTTACTTGCATGGGATATTAGGCCTATGAATAATGGTTGTATGCAAACTACAGAACATAGAGTTAGTATTGAAAAAATTTCAGAGATAGAAAGAAACGATTCTGAGTTAAATGTTTTTTGGCACAAGATTGCAATGCATCCTGATTTGTACAACAAAACTCTTAGGCAAGAAAAGCATTGTTTATATCCTTGCGCTATTGCCCAGCAATTTGTTTTTATTACACATGATGGACTAATGCGCGGTTGCGTAAAAGAAGTAAAGGTAGCCTATGATTTATTGCATGGTAATTTTGATGAAGGTTGGGCGTATTTAAAAAAGGAATTAATTGATAAAATAGCAGATGCTAGTTTTCCGTGTTCTGATTGTGATAAATTTAGATATTGCGGACAATGTACAGCTATGTTTAATGTAGTGAATGATGATCCTAATCAACCAGTAAACTTTTATTGTAAATTAGGTGAGGCAAGAAAAAAATATATAGAAGAATTATTAAATTGTGAACAAAAATTATGATTCAAAAATTCATTTTAAAGTTTTCAGTATCCGCCCTTATGCTCTTTCGCAGCGTAAGGGCGTTTTTTAATCTTTGCGTTGACAAGGAAATTTGATAATGATATAGTTAATCTGAAATAAGATTTTCTGAAAGGGTGTGCTGCGATGAGTATTCAATCAGATGTAGAGCTGCTTACAGTTATGTCTGTAGAAGGATATGCAAAATTGCATAATATATCTATTGATGAGGCGACAGAGCTTTTTCATGAATATCATGTTATGGAAAATATAATGCTTCAGCATGAGTATTTACATCAAGTAAGCATCATGGAAGTTTTGGAATATGTTGATAAAATCATAGAGAATGCGAAGAAACATTTAATAGTGTATCATGGTACGGTTTATGAGTTTTCTAATGTAGATTTAAGTAAATCTCATAATCATAGAGATTTTGGCAGGGGCTTTTATACAACAATTTTAGAGAAACAATCACAAGAATGGGCGCGTAGGCTGGCTATGCGCAATAATAGAAAAGAATATTATGTTTATAAGTATAAATTTATTGATAATCCTGCGCTGAAAATTAAAAGATTTGACTCGTTAAGTGAAGAGTGGTTGGAATTTATAAAAAAGAACCGTTTAAAAGGTGGAATCCAACATGGTTATGATGTTGTTATTGGTCCGGTTGCTGATGATAATACAATGGAAACGGTGCAATTATATGTTGCTGGGGTATTGCATACCGAGGAAGCTGTCAAGCGGTTACGCTATAATAAAGTTAACAATCAAATTTCTTTTCATACAGAGAAAGCTATCAAAAGTTTAGAGTTAGTAGAGAAGGTGGTTTACAATGGAAACAATCTACACATTTAATGGTGAAGATATAACAATGCTTATGTGCGTTGTAATTCGTGAAGTAATTCGTGAGATTGCTAAAAGAGAAAATTTGAATTTTGAAGAAGCATTTTATGATTTTTATCGTTCAGATACTTATAAAACTTTGAGGGAAACCGAAAACGCTCTTTGGGCAGAACCGGCAGGTTATATAGCGGATATGTATTTTGCTGAGAAGCAGAAAAAGCAGGTGGTGTGCGCCTGATGAAATGTGGTAGAAGGCTGACGTTAGCGTGGCCTTCTTTTTTTGCGCTCTTTTTTTACATGCATTTAACTGCCAGCCGACGTGGATTTAACATTTATCCGTTACAATTAAGGCAAGTTGTAGAGCAAGACAACAAGAAATTTTTATATTTGTGAAAACAAACGGAGGAATGAAGTAATGAAATTCAAAAAAGTTTTGGCAGCAGCAATGATTTCTCTGCTGGCAACCACGGCTATGGTTGGCTGTGGCAGCGATAAAAAAGCCGCTGATTCCGGCAAGAAGGTGCAGATTGAATATTGGCATGTAGCTGCAGAAAGCTTCGGCGGTGCAACTGTTAAGGAGCTGGTAGCTGATTTTAATAAAACTCACCCGAATATCGAGGTTGTCGAAAAATATAATCCTGATATGTACAAGGGACTGACGCAGAACCTGCAGGCAGCTATGGCCTCCGGCAAGAACCCCGATGTAGTACAAATGGGCTATTCTTACCTGAACTATGCTGCTGAAAACTTCAAATACACCGATTTGAACGAAGCCTTCAAGACAGCAGGCGACGCTAACTTTATGCAGGACAATTATCTGCCGAACGTACTGCAGCTGGCACAGACTGAGGACGGCAAGCAGATTGGTCTGCCGTATTCCGTAAGCGTGCCGGTGCTGTTCTATAACCCGGAAATCTTCACGAAGGCTGGTCTTGATCCGCAAAATCCGCCCAAAACCTGGGATGAGGTGGCAGCAGCAGCTAAACAGATTAAAGAAAAAACCGGCGACATGGGCTTCTTCATGCAGGAGTATGCTGATAACTGGACGCAGCAGGCACTTATCGAATCCAATGGCGGCCAGATGCTGACCAAGGTTAACGGCAAGGTACAGGCTGGCTTTGATACACCGGAATCTGCAGCAGCTTATCAGCTGATTGCCGACATGGTTAAAAATGGCAGCGGTCTGCATGCTACCAATGAGGAAGGCTTCCAGGCTTACCTGAGTGGCAAGCTGGGCATGGTCTGCACCACCATCGGCAAACGTGCTAACTTTGAAAAGGGCGCTAAATTTAAAGTTATGGCTGCTCCGTTCCCTGCGTTTGGCAGCAAACCGACCAAAATTCCTGCTGGCGGCAACTTCCTCATGGTCTTCTCCAAGGATGCTGAAAAGCAAAAGGCTGCAGTTGAGTTTATCAAATATCTGGAGTCTCCGCAAAGCCTGGCAAAATGGAGCACCGGTACCGGTTACCTGCCGCCTCGTAAGGGCGTAGCTGATGATCCGCAGGGCTTCAAGAAGCTGGCTGACGAAAACCCCAACATCAAGATGGCTTTGCAGGAAATGACCAAGGTTACCAAATGGGCAAGCTTCCCGGGTGCTAACGGCCTGCAGGCAGAGCAGCTCCTGATTGATGCACGCGACATCATCCTGAGCGGCAAGATGAGCGCACAGGACGCACTGCATCAGACTGCCGAAAAGATTAACAAATTACTGTAATAGCTGAACACGACAAAGAGCTGTCGCTAACGCGGCAGCTCTTTTTAATCAAAGGAGCCAAGCATGTCTAAAAATAATCGTCAAGTAATTTTTTATCTGCTGCCTGCGGCAATCCCCTTTCTTTTGTTCTATTACTGGCCGCTGCTGCAGAATATTTATCTCAGTGTTTTTTCCTGGAACATGATTAGTCCGACGCAAAAGTTCGTAGGACTGGCGAACTTCGCCACGATTTTTGCTTCTGCCGAGCTGGGCAAGATTTTGCTCAACACGGTTTTGTTTGTAGCAATTATGCTGGTGCTGAATTTTGTACTGCCCTATCTTTATTCCTTCGTGCTGGGGCAGCTGGTGCACAGATGGACGGCTTTCTACCGCAGTGCGCTGTTTCTGCCGTCAACACTGTCGCTGGCCGTGGCAAGCATCCTCTTTTTGTGGATTTATAATCCGCTGGCCGGACCGATAAACATCATCCTGAGCGGTTTTGATATTGCTTCGCCGCGCTGGTTTAAGGAAAACTATCTCGTTATTTTTGCCATCTGCACGATTATCGGCTGGAAGGTTTTCGGCTATAACCTTATCGTTATGCTGGCAGCGATGGTGGCAGTGCCTAAGGAGATGATCGAGGCAGCGAAGCTGGAGAATGCTTCGAACTGGGTTATTTTCAAAAAAATAATTCTGCCGATGACCTCGTCAACAGCAATTTATGTGTTTACGATTACTGTTGTCTTTGGCCTGCAGTATGTGCTGGTGCCGGTGAATATGCTGACGCAGGGCGGTCCTGATCAGGGCAGCAGCAACCTTGTCTATATCATCTACCAATACGCCTTCACCTTCTTCAAGGCCGGCGAGAGTGCTGCCTATGCAGTCATTACGATGGTCTGCTATCTGGTCTTCCTCTTTGTGAAAAACAAATATCTGGAAAAGAAGGTGTACTATGAAAACTAAGCTGCGTGACGAATGGTATTGGCATGTGCTGCTGCTGCTGGCAGTTTTTCTGATGCTGTGGCCGATTGTCTTTATGCTGTCGACCTCGCTGAAGGATTTGAACCAGGTTTTTGAATCGACGCTGAATCCGCTGCCGTTCCCGCCGACGTTTGCCAACTACACGACGGTGCTGGAAAACTTCCCGTTGCTGACTTATATTTGGAACACCTTTTATATCGCCAGCGTGGTGACCATCAGCAAGGCGGCGACGAGCGTGCTGGCGGCCTTTGCTTTTGTTTATTATAACTTTAAATACAAGGAGGCAGTGTTTAACGGTATGCTGCTGACCTTCTTTATTCCGATTACCGTATTGATTATGCCGAACTACCTGCTGATGTCCAAGCTGGGGCTGCTCGATACGCCGTATGGCGTTATGCTGCCGGGCCTTGTCGACGGCATGGGCATTTTCCTCATGCGCCAGACGATGCGCAGCATCCCTAAGCCGCTGCTGGAGGCTGCTGTGCTCGACGGTGCCAAGCCGCATCAGGTTTTGTTCAAGGTGATTTTGCCATTGATTAAGCCGTCGGTGCTGGCAATCAGCATTTTGTTTTTTATCAACAGCTGGAATGAATATTTTTGGCCGCTGCTGATTTTGCAGGATAAGGCTAATCTGACGCTGCCGCTGGCCTTGCAGATGTTCATCAGTGCCGAGGGTGGCAGTGAATGGGGCGTGGCGATGGCTGTGGCGACGCTGACAAGCTTGCCGCCGCTGGTGCTGTACGGCTTCTGCCAGCGTTTTATTATCAACACATTTATGCAGTCGGGCGTGAAAGGATAAGAGCATGGATAACAAAAATAATGATTATAGCATCGTGTTTTCACAGGTGCAGAAGGCTTATGGAAAAAATATCGTCATCAACAATCTGAATCTGGAGATAGAAAAGGGCGAGCGCCTGATTCTGCTGGGACCGTCCGGCTGCGGCAAGACGACGACGCTGCGCATGATTGCCGGCTTTGAGGAAATCACAAAGGGCGATTTGTTCATGGGCGGAGCAAGAGTCAACGACGTTGCGCCGGGTGAACGCAATATTGCTATGGTGTTTCAAAGCTATGCACTGTTTCCGCATCTGAGCGTGTGGGAGAATATAACCTTTGGCCTGCAACTGCAAAAGCTGCCGCAGGCAGAAATCGAAAAGCGCACGCGTCAGGCGCTGGAGCTGTTGCATCTGGAGGGCTACGAAAATAAAAAGACGCATGAGCTGAGCGGCGGACAGAAGCAGCGTGTGGCTCTGTGCCGTGCGCTGGTGAAGCAGTCGCCTTATTTCCTGCTCGATGAGCCGCTGTCGAACCTTGATGCCAAGCTGCGCCAGAAGGCACGCACGGAGCTGGTAAAGATTCATGAGCTGTTCAAGCCGACGATGGTGTATGTAACGCATGACCAGATTGAGGCGATGACGGTGGCACATCGTATTGCCGTCATGAATGAGGGCAAAATTCAGCAGATTGCTACGCCGACGGAAATTTATCATCATCCGGCGAATACCTTCGTAGCGACCTTTATCGGCTCGCCGGCGATGAATATTCTGCAGGCAGAGGTGCTGGACGGCAAGCTGATTGTTGGCGGCTGTGCATTGCATCTGCCCAAGGAGCGCTTGTCTGCTATCGGCTCCCGCAGCAGGGTGCTCTTCGGTCTGCGTCCGGAGGCCTGCACGCCATGCTTTGAGAAGGCCATGCTTGATGGCAGCGTAGAGTTTGTTGAAAACACCGGCAACCTGAAAACGGCTACGCTGCGTTTGGCGACAGGGGAGCTTTTCTATCTGCAGGACAGTAATCAGAGCATTGCGCTGGAGGACATCCGCGGTTTTGCTTTTGACTGGAGCAATGTGTGCCTGTTTGATGCAGAGAGCGGCGAAAATCTGGAAAAACGTAATTGATTTTGGGTATAGAGCAGAATTTGCGGTATAATAAAGGCAAGAGCTGCATTTGTGCAAGCAGCTTGGTGTTCTGCTGCTGGAGGTAGAAAATATGAATTTTGAAATTAGCGACCTGCTGTTTCCGGGCTTTACGAAAAAAGCACTGCGTGAGCTGGACAGCAGCTATGGTATTGAATTTTTTTATGAGTTTGGCAAGGATTATTACTGGAACGAGGAGGTGGCGGCCTGGGGCGAGCGCAGTCTGTCTATCCATGGTCCCTGTGTGGCCGTAAATCTTGCTGATGCGAAGCAGAATAATTATGCAAAGGTTTGGGAGAAAACCTTTGCTTATGCCAAAAAGGTAAATGCTGACTTTGTCGTTGTGCATACGAATGAGGAGCTACCGGCTTCGGAGGAGCAGGAGGCTGTGCAGGCGCGCGTTATCCGCCGTTTGCGTAAGGTTGTCAATTTGGGCAAAAAATATGATGTGCAGGTACTTATTGAAAACGTTGGTCTGCGTCCGAAGGAAAGCCTGCTATTCGATTTGGCCGAATATATTGCGCTGTTTGATATCTTCCCTGAGGCTGGCGCTTTGCTGGATACAGGCCATGCCAACGTCAACGGCTGGGATATTCCGGCTGTAGTCGAAGCGCTGGGCGATAAGCTAAAGGCCTGCCACATTCACGACAACGATGGCTTAGGCGACGCACATCTGCCTCTGGGAGAGGGTAATATTGATTGGAAGGCGTATTTTGCGGCGGTGAAAAAGTTCGCGCCGCAGTCGACGCAGGTGCTGGAATATTGCTGTGGCTTTAGCGATACGCAATCGCTGGAGGAGCATCTTACAGGATTGAAGAAGAAATATCGGTTAAAATAAGCTTAATGAGAAAAATTCTTGCATAAAAAAAATCGAGAATTTCTTATTTAGAGTCTTGACATTCTTATTCGTAACGAGTATAATTAACTCAACAAATCAATATTTCGTATAAAGAACTAACTGGTGCAATCCCAGACGGTCCCGCCGCTGTAACAGCCTACCTCGCTGGAGTCAGCAAAGTTTTTTATATAAGCATATGCTTGACCTGCGAGCGACAGGAGAAGATGTTAACAGATAAGTAGCTGTTTATGTGAGAGTGGCAGTGAGCTTAATTGTGCGCATTAACCGTCTTTGCTTGCAAAGGCGGTTTTTTTCGACTAGATACAAGTAGGTCGAAATATTGATTTACTAATCTTTACTCTAGAATGAAAAGCAAATTGGACATTTGCTGTTATTACCGAATTTCAAATTCTCCTTCTCCTCTTATTCAATGTGCTCTCTTGTTACAGGGGTGTGGCATTAGCGCAGTAAAAAAACCGCCAGGGATGGCGGCTTTTTTATTGCCTTTTTTGCGCTTGTATACTGTCTTTTTTTTTGACTTAGGCTATACTAATTGTTTACATATCCGCTTATACAGTGTACAATAAATATGATTAGCCTTTGTAAAAAAACTGAAATATAAATATGGACTGAATGAGGTCAGAGAGGGGCGGATGTGTATGGATTTAGCTAATGTTAAAAAGCTGCTGCAGGCAAGAGTGCTTACGGGCAGCGAGCTGTTACACCGTCAGATTGATTCCTGCTGCGGCAGTGACATGATGAGTGATGTGCTGGCTTTCACCAAGCGCAACACGCTTTTGTGTACAGGCCTGACGAATATGCAGGTGGTGCGTACTGCGGATATGACAGAGCTGAGCGCACTTGTTTTTGTACGCGGGAAGATTCCCTGCGAGGAAATTGTTGAGGCTGCTGCGGAAAACGGACTGCCGATGCTGTCCACCGATTATACGCTGTTTGAAACCTGCGGCATTTTGTATGAAGCAGGCGTCCGCGGCTGCAGTAAAAAGGAGTAGAGGAAATGACGGAAAATAAATCGTTAAAGCTGGCCTTTGACTGCGTGGGCGGAGATTTTGAACGCGCAGGTGAGGCATCTGCCAAAATCAAGAAGATGCTGCAGCGCATCGGTATTCCTGCGGATATCGTGCGCCGCATTGCGATAGGCACCTATGAGGGCGAGATGAATGTGATTATTCACGCCGGCGGCGGCAATGTTGCTGCGGAGGTTTTTCCGGAGGCGACGGTGATTACCATCAGCGACCACGGCCCCGGTATTCCTGATATCAACAAGGCGCTGCAGGAGGGCTGGTCTACGGCTCCCGATTATGTGCGTCAGATGGGCTTCGGTGCCGGTATGGGCCTGCCGAATATGGTGAAATGCTCGGATAAGTTTGATATTCAGTCTAAGGTGGGCGAGGGTACGACTATTACCATGCGCTTTGAGCACCAAAGTGAAGATTTATAAATAAAGTGAGGTGATACGCATGGCTCCCCAACCAACAACATATTTTCATTCTGTTGCTTTGCAGCGAGAAAAATGTCAGGGCTGCGTATCCTGCGTAAAGCTGTGTCCTACAGAAGCTATCCGCGTGCGTAACGGCAAGGCGGAGATTTTGGGCGACCGCTGCATTGACTGCGGCGCCTGTGCTGCAGGCTGTCCCTATCATGCGTTCAGCGTGCGTACTGACACGCTTGAGGGACTGGCGGACTATGCTTATAACATAGTTCTGCCTGCACCATCTCTTTATGCGCAGTTCCCGGATAATGTTCCGCTGGAGGATATCTGGCAGGGACTGCAGAATCTGGGCTTCGACGAAATCTTTGATGTTTCGCTGGCCTCGGAATATATTGCCCGCGAGATAGAGGACTATATCAAAAGCTATACAGGCGGCCGCAAGCCGCTGATTTCTGCGACCTGTCCTGCTGTTATGCGCCTGATTCAGGTAAAATTCCCGGAGCTTATTAAGCAGGTCGTACCGGTGCTGGCGCCGGTGGAGGCTGCGGCTATCTATATTAAGCGCGAGGCGGCAGCAAGAAGGCAGCTGCCTGGCGAGCTGATTGGCGTCTGGTTTATCTCGCCGTGTCCGTCGAAGGAGACAAATATCCGTCAGTCCGTCGATGTGCAGCATACAGAGCTGACGGGCAGCTTCAGTCTGTCAGAGATTTACGGACTGCTGCTAAAGAATCTTGGCGGGACGCATGAGCTGAACGTGCGCACCGGCTCTTCCTATGGCTTGAGCTGGGGAGCGTATGGCGGCGAAATCACGAGTGCCGGTCTTAGTAATGCGCTGGCAGTACATGGTATCGACAATGTGTATGAGATGCTGGAGCAGATTTCTATGAATAAAATGCCGCAGCTTGATTACGTGGAATGCAATGCCTGCAAGGGCGGCTGCTTGGGCGGCCTTTTGGCGGCAGAGAATAAATATGTGGCCGAGTGCAACCTGAGGCGTCGTATTGCTGCGTTGCGCAGACAAGAGCCTGCCGACAGACATGAGGCGATGGCGCGGACGATGGTGCTGGAGGATTTCCCAAAATCTGCGGCTTATCGCAAAAAGCTTGTCGCAAGGCCGATGATGCAGCTTGATGATGATATCATGGAGGCCATGAAAAAGTTTGAACGCATGGAGGAGGTGCTCTGCTCGCTGCCGGGACTGGACTGCGGTGCCTGCGGTGCGCCGAGCTGCCAGGGACTGGCAGAGGATATCGTGCAGGGCAAGGCCCACGAGATAGACTGTATCTTCAAGCTGCGTGCCAGCGTACACAAGCTTTCGCAGGGGATGCTGGAGCTGGCGAAGCAGATACCGATTTACCATGAACCAAAGGATTTGAATAAAATGGAGGATGATGACCATGAAGGTTAAAGAAATGATTGAAAAACTGAATTTAACACTGCTGACGAAGGATGTAAGCGAGGATGCTCTTTATGCAGAGGTAGAGGGCGGCTATGCGTCCGATTTGCTGAGCAACGCCATGGGACAGGCACAGCCTGGTATGGTCTGGGTAACGATGCAGGGACACCAGAACGTGGCAGCTGTTGCTTCGCTGATTGGCTTATCCGCAGTTATCGTGGCAGGTGACGGTCCTGTTGCTAATGACACGCTGCATAAGGCAAATCTTAATGATGTAGTTATCGCGGCTACTGAGGAGTCTGCTTTTGACGTAGTGGGCAAGCTCTATGCTCTTGGTGTTGGCAGCAAGGAATAATTTAGGTAAAAAAAGGGCATATTTTAGTTTTGTAAAAACAAATTACGAAAAAAGTTCTAAACACCGAAATAAAAACGCTTTCTGATACTTGCTAATATATGCGTGCTTTATAGAAAAACACTTGAACTCAATAAAAACACAAGTGGCTAAAAATGTCTAAAGTGTTCTATCTATATAATACAAAAACCTCGATTTTCGTCTAAAAAAAGGGGCTGAAGCTGTAAATTTGTAAAGAAAAGACTTGCGATGTTACAATTTTACTGGTATTATATATATCGTTGAGTCAAATTTTTCCCGGCTAGTGTAAAAACAGGGAAAAATTTGCCGAAAAAAAGTGAAGTTTTTCCTAATATGTGTTATAATTGTAGCAGAAAAGGAAAAACAAAATCTTGAAAAATAATCTTAAATATTAGCAGGAATTTTCTTCTGCATGTCGAATTGACTATATAGTCAAGTGTGACATGTTAGTGAAAAGCTTGGCAATCATATAGGTAATATCTTATTTACAGCAGCGGATTCAAGCTGCCGAATAAGTTATATGCAAAAGGGGCAACCCTTATAAAAAACAATGTCCTAATTAAAAGGAGGAAGGTAAACATGATCGATATTAAAGATCGCATTTGTGACGTAGTAGCTGGCAAAGTAATGAGCGCTGAAGCTGCTGCAGAATTCGTAAAAGATGGTGACAATTTAGGTGTCAGCGGTTTTACCCCGTCTGGCTATCCGAAAGCTGTTCCTCTGGCTCTTGCTGAAAAGGGCAAAAAAACTCCTTTCAAAGTTAACGTTTGGACTGGCGCATCTGTTGGTCCTGAAATTGACCAAGCAATGGTTGATGCTGGCATTATTGACCGTCGTCTGCCTTACCAGACCAACGGCACCATGCGTAAAGCTATCAACGCTGGTAAAGTAAAATACGCTGATATTCATCTGTCTCACATGGCTCAAATGGTTCGCTATGGCTACATGGCTCCTGGCAAAGACGGCAAACGCCCGACCGGCCCGGATGTTGCTATCGTAGAAGTTTGCAAAATCAACGACCTCGGCAATGGCATGGTTGGCCTGATCCCGACCACTTCCATGGGCAACAGCTCTTCCTATGTAGCTGGCGCTAAAAAGGTTATCGTTGAAGTTAACACCACTCAACCGGTAGGCCTGGAAGGCATGCATGACTCCTATATTCCTTTGGATCCCCCGAATCGTCAACCGATTCCTATCACCGCTCCGGAAGACCGCATCGGTACCACCTACATTCCTTGCGAAGTAGAAAAAATCGTTGCTGTAGTTCCTTGCGACCGTCCTGACATCGTTCGTCCGCTGGGCGAAATCGACGACGACGCTAAGCATATGGGTGCTAACCTCGTTAACTTCCTGAAAAACGAAGTTAAAGAAGGCCGTCTGCCGAAAAACCTGCTGCCGCTGCAATCTGGCGTAGGCTCCGTTGCTAACGCAGTTATCAATGGTCTGGTTAACTCCGATTTCGAAGACCTGACCGTTTACACCGAAGTTATTCAAGATGGTATGTTCGACCTGATCGACGCTGGCAAACTCCGCGTTGCTTCCGGTACCGCTCTGACTCCGTCTCCTGAATGCCAAAAGAAATTCTATGAGAACGTAGAATTCTACAAAAAATATCTGCTGCTCCGTCCGCAAGAAATCTCCAACAGCCCTGAAGTTGCTCGTCGTATCGGCGTAATCGCAATGAATACCGCTATTGAAGTAGATATCTATGGTAACGTAAACTCCACTCATGTTTGCGGCACCAAGCTGATGAACGGCGTTGGTGGTTCCGGCGACTTCGCTCGTAACGGCTTCCTGACCGTATTCTTCACCAACTCCCTGGCAAAAGGCGGCGCTATCTCTTCTGTAGTTCCGTTCTGCAGCCATATCGATCATGCTACCCTGGACGTTGACGTTATCGTTTCCGAACGTGGCGTTGCTGACCTGCGTGGCCTGACTCCGAAAGAAAAAGCTCCGATCATCATTGATCAAATCGCTAACCCGAAATACCAACCTTGGCTGTATGATTACTTCAAACGCGCTTGCGAAGCTTGCGGCAATAGCCAAACCCCGCATATCCTGGGCGAAGCATTCAAATGCTATGAAGTATTCGCTGCAACCGGTACCATGGAAAGCATGGTAGAAGGCCTGGAAAAATAATTTTTGAACTTTTTCTCTAGACCCCTTGAGAAATTTTCAAAAATAGGTTAAACTATGTAATGTGCCTGCCGACAGGCGAGACTCCTGCCGGCAGGTATATATAAAAAGCTGACGAAGCCTAGAGGCTTTGCCATATATCAACCGTCAAAGACGGGACACTCTCACCATTATTACGAAACCGTCCATTTCGTAATATGTAAACCAAATATTTTAAGGAGGATTTGAGAATGGCATTTGAAGAAATTAAAGCCGGTTTAGAAAAATATCATGCTGAAGTTGAAGCTAAACTGGTAAAAAACCCTGAACGCGCAAACCTGGTTCCTAACAGACTGTACACCCCGGTAGATCTTGGTGAAAACTTTGACTACATGACTAAATTGGGTTTCCCTGGTGAATATCCGTACACCCGTGGTGTTCAACCGACCATGTATCGTGGCCGTTTCTGGACCATGCGTATGTATGCTGGTTTCTCCACCGCTGAAGAATCCAACAAACGTTATCGTTACCTGCTGGCTAACGGTGGTTCCGGCCTGTCCTGCGCATTCGACCTGCCGACCCAGATCGGTTATGATTCCACCGATCCGATGGCTGAAGGCGAAGTTGGTAAAGTAGGCGTAGCTATCGACTCCCTGGCTGACATGGAAATCCTGTTCGACCAAATTTCCCTGGATAAAGTATCCACTTCCATGACCATCAACGCTCCGGCTTCCGTACTGCTGGCTATGTACATTGCAGTAGCTGAAAAACAAGGCGTTTCCGCTGACAAACTGCGTGGTACCATTCAGAACGATATTCTGAAAGAGTACGCTGCTCGCGGCACCTACATTTTCCCGCCGAAACCGTCCATGCGTCTGATCACCAACATTTTTGAATACTGCTCCAAGAACGTACCGCTGTGGAACACCATTTCCATCTCCGGTTACCATATCCGTGAAGCTGGTTCCACCGCTTCTCAGGAAATTGCATTCACCATCGCTGACGGCATCGCTTATGTAGAAGCTGCTATCAAAGCTGGTCTGGACGTTGACGCTTTCGCTGGCCGTCTGTCCTTCTTCTGGAATGCACACAACAACGTACTGGAAGAGGTTGCTAAATTCCGTGCTTCCCGTCGTGTATGGTCCAAAGTTATGAAAGAGCGTTTTGGCGCTAAAAAAGCTAAATCCATGATGCTCCGCGTACATACCCAAACCGCTGGCTCCATGCTGACCGCTCAACAACCGAACAACAACATCGTTCGTGTTGCTCTGCAAACCGCTGCTGCTGTTATGGGTGGTACCCAATCCCTGCACACCAACTCCAAAGACGAAGCTCTGGCACTGCCGACCACTGAGTCTGTAACCATCGCTCTGCGTACCCAACAAATCGTTGCTTACGAATCCGGTCTGGCTGACACCGTTGATCCGTTGGGCGGCTCCTACTATGTAGAAGCTCTGACCGACAAGATCGAAGCTGAAGCTTGGGAATACATTAAGAAAATTGACGAAATCGGTGGCGCTCCTGAAGCAATCGCTAAAGGCTACATCCAAAAAGAAATCCAAGACTCCGCTTACAAATGGCAGATGGAAATCGAAAAAGGCGACCGTATCATCGTTGGCGTTAACAAATTCACTCAAGAAGAAGAAGCTCCGAAAAACCTGCTGCGCGTAGACGGCTCTGTAGGCAAGCTGCAAGCTGAAAAGATTGCTGCTCTGAAAGCTCGTCGCGACAACGCTAAAGTTGAAGAGACTCTGAAAGCTCTGGAAGCAGGCTGCGCAGATGAAAATGTAAACCTGATGCCTCTGATCCTGGATGCAGTTCGTGCATACGCAACCGAAGGCGAAATCTGCGGCGTTATGAGAAAAGTATTCGGCGAATACCAACCTCATACCACTCTCTAATTTGTAAACACAACCAATATACGGAGGTAAACTATAATGGCAAACGTTAAAGTTTTAGTTGCTAAACCGGGTCTGGATGGCCATGACCGCGGTGCTAAAGTTGTAGCTCGTGCTCTGCGCGACGCTGGTTTTGAAGTTATCTATACCGGTATCCGTCTGACCCCGGAACAAATCGCTGAAGCTGCTCTGCAAGACGACGTAAACGTTGTTGCACTGTCCCTGCTGTCTGGCGCTCACAACACCCTTTTCCCGAAAGTAGTTGAACTGCTGAAAGAAAAAGGCCTGACCGACGTTCTGGTTATCGGCGGCGGCGTTATTCCTGACGCTGACATCCCTGGCCTGAAAGCTGCTGGCATTGCTGCTGTATTCACTCCGGGCACCCCGACCAGCAACATTGTTGATTTCATCAACGCTAACGTTAAATAATTTTATCCTTTAAGTGCAGGCCGGGCTTGTCCCGGCTTGCCTTATAAAATATTCACTATCCAAAAACAAGGCGGTGTGAATTATGGAAATAGTAGATAAATTATTAAATCATTCTCGTCTTGCATTATCTAAAGCAATCACTGCTGTTGAAAATGAATACGATGATGCTGTCAAAATTATGACAGAAATTTATCCTCATACTGGTAATGCTTATGTAATTGGTATCACAGGACCTCCGGGTGCTGGTAAAAGTACTTTGACTGACAAACTTGCTAAAGAATATCGTAAACGCGGTAAAACCGTTGGTATCGTAGCAATTGACCCTACTAGCCCGTATTCTGGCGGCGCTATCTTAGGCGACCGTATTAGAATGATGGATCTGACCGCAGACGAAGGTATCTTCGTTCGCTCTATGGCAACTCGCGGCAGTCTTGGCGGCCTGTCTCAAAAAGCAGGTGACGCTGTAAAATTAATGGATGCTTTCGGCATGGACGTTATTATCGTTGAAACCGTAGGTGTAGGCCAATCTGAGGTTGACATTGTTAAGACCGCAGATACCACTATGGTTGTTGTTATCCCTGGTATGGGCGACGATATCCAGGCTATTAAAGCAGGTATACTTGAAATCGGTGACCTGTTCACGATTAATAAAGCTGATCGTGAGGGTACAGACAAGCTCAACATTGAGATTGAAATGATGCTCGAATTAAATCCCGAATATGTTGGCTGGCGTCCTCCGATTAACAGGACCATTGCCAGCAAGGGTGAAGGTATAGAGGCTGTTGTGGACTCTATTGAGGCTCACAAGGCATATTTGATTGAAAGTGGCAAATTGAGCGATATCCGTAAAGCTCGTATTAAAAACGAAGTTACGGCTATGCTTAATGACCATGTAAATCGCTACATCGACAAAAACGTTGTTCAAACTGACGATTTTGATAACCTCGTTATCAAAATGCAGAACCGTGAGATTGAGCCGTACTCTGTCGTTGATGATATTGTTGGTAAAGTTTTAAAATAAAACCACCAAAAAACAAACTTTTTAGGAGGAATTTATTATGGCATTCAAAACTATTTGTGTTGACCATGTAGGTATCGCTTGCGCTGGTACCTTGGAAGAAGCTGCAAAAATTTATACTGAGGTTCTGGGCCTGAAAGCTACCGGTACCGAAGAAGTCAAAGAACAAGGTGTTGCTACCGTATTTGTTCCCTGCGGCGAAACCCTGATTGAGCTCCTTGTTGATATTACCGAAAACAACGACGGCCCTATCGGCAAATATGTTGCTAAAAACGGCCCTGGCATCCAACATATGGCTCTGCGCGTTGACGACATTAAAGCAGCTATTGCTGACCTGACCGAAGCTGGCGTTCGTATGATCGACAAAGCTCCGCGTAACGGTGCTGGCCAAATGAAAATTGCTTTCGTTCATCCGAAATCTGCTGGCCTGCTGCTCGAACTGTGCCAACCTGCTGCAACCTATAAAGACTAATTCGCTAGCCTGCTAGATTCTAGCAAAGTGGTATTCACAATTTAAGCTACATAATGCTGAAGGCATACAAGTGATATGTCTTCAGCATCTGTGTATAAATTTGTTCTCCCAAAATGATGGAGGTGTAAGATTTGTCTACTCAAGAAAAAATTGAGAAAATGCTCAAAAAAGCCGAAGTAATTCTGGCTGCTGGCGGCGAAAAACGTGTTGCTAAACAACATGAATCCGGCAAACTGACTGCTCGTGAAAGAATCGCTGCTCTCCTCGACGAAGGTTCCTTCGTAGAACTCGACCGTTTTGTACGTCATCGTTGCTACAACTTCGGTCAAGAAAAGAAAGAACTGCCCGGTGAAGGCGTAACCACTGGTTACGGCACCATCGATGGCCGTCTGGTTTATGTATTCGCACAGGACTTCACCGTTGAAGGTGGTTCCCTTGGCGAAATGCATGCTGCTAAAATCGTTAAAGTACAACGCCTGGCACTGAAAATGGGTGCTCCGCTGGTTGGCCTGAACGATTCCGGCGGTGCTCGTATCCAAGAAGCTATCGACGCTTTGGCTGGCTATGGTAAAATCTTCTTCGAGAACACCATTGCTTCCGGTGTTGTACCGCAGATCTCTGCAATCATGGGTCCTTCCGCTGGCGGCGCTGTATACAGCCCGGCACTGACCGACTTCATCTACATGGTAAAGAACACTTCCAAAATGTTCATTACCGGCCCTGCAGTAGTTAAATCCGTTACCGGTGAAGATGTAACCCAAGAACAACTGGGTGGCGCTATGACCCACAACAGCACTTCTGGTGTTGCTCACTTCGCTGCTGAAAACGACGAAGACTGCCTGCAACAAATCCGTTACCTGCTCTCCTTCCTGCCTTCCAACAACGTTGAAGGTGCTCCGATCGTAGAGACTGGTGATGACCCGATGCGTACCGACGACAGCCTGAACACTCTGCTGCCGGACAACTCCAACCAAGCTTACGATATGTATGATGTAATCAGATCTATCGTAGATAACGGCGAATTCTATGAAAACCAAAAATACTGGGCAACCAACATCATCACTTGCTTCGCTCGTATGGATGGTCAAACCGTAGGTATCATTGCTAACCAACCGAAAGTTATGGCTGGCTGCCTGGATATCAACGCTTCCGATAAATCCGCTCGTTTCATCCGCTTCTGCGACGCTTTCGGTATTCCTCTGCTGAACCTGGTTGACGTTCCGGGCTTCCTGCCTGGCTGCAACCAAGAGTACGGCGGCATCATCCGTCACGGCGCTAAGATGCTGTATGCTTACTCCGAAGCAACTGTTCCTAAAATCACTCTGGTAACCCGTAAAGCTTACGGCGGTTCCTACCTGGCAATGTGCTCTCAAGATCTGGGCGCTGACCAAGTTATCGCATGGCCGACCGCTGAAATCGCAGTTATGGGTCCTGCTGGTGCTGCTAACATCATCTTCCGTAAAGATCCTGACGTTGAAGCTAAAACTAAAGAGTACATCGACAACTTCGCTACTCCGTACCAAGCAGCAATGCGCGGCATGGTTGACATGGTTATCGAACCGAAAAATACTCGTCCCACCATCATCAACGCTCTGCAAATGCTGGAAAGCAAACGCGAAACCCGTCCGGCAAAACGCCACGGCAACATTCCTTTGTAATTCACAAGCAATTGCTTAGTGCTTAAACAACCTATTTTAAGATAAGATGAGGTGAAATAAATGGGTCCTGTTACTACTAATCCTTGGTTGATTGCTTTAATCAATATGACCATCGTATTCGGCGTACTGATCGCTCTGGGCGTATTGATGAACTTACTCCAAGTTATCGATCCGACTAAAAAAAAAGTTGCTAAACCGGCAGTAGCTCCTACCCCGGCAGCAGCTCCTGCTGCAGCTCCGGCTGCAGCTGTACAAGATGACAGCGAAATCATCGCTGTTATCGCTGCAGCAGTAGCAGCATGCGGCGTTAGCGCAGACCAAATCGCTTGCGTTCGTCGTGTTGATGCTAAATCTGCATGGACTGTAAGTGGTCGTGTTGAAGCTATTAGCGTTCGTAAAGAATGCTTCTAATGCATTATAGTTTGCAATTTTAATAAAAAAACGAGATTTTAAGGAGGATTATATCCATGAAAAAGTATACTATCACCGTAAATGGTACCGCATACGAAGTTGAAGTTGAAGAAGCAGGCGTTGTTGCTTCCGCTCCGAAAGCTGCTGCTCCGAAAGCTGCTGCTGCTCCGGCTCCGGCTCCGAAAGCTGCTGCTCCGGCTCCGGCTCCGAAAGCTGCTGCTCCGGTTGCTGCTGGTGCAACCACCGTTTCCGCTCCTATGCCGGGCAAAGTTCTGTCCGTTAACGTAAAAGCTGGCGACGCTGTTAAATCCGGCGACGTTCTGCTGATTCTGGAAGCTATGAAAATGCAAAACGAAATCATGGCTCCGGCTGACGGCACTGTTTCCGACGTTCGCGTTTCCGCAGGCCAAACCGTTGCTACTGGCGACGTTATGGTAGTTCTCTAATTCTTACTCGATAGTTCGCAGTATCAGTAAGTTTTAAAAATACCCTTGATCTTTGGAGGGGGCTTTTCGCAGAGCCCCTTCCACAAATTGAAAATTGGGAGGATATTAAATGGAAGCATTTCTCGTTGCTTTGTCTTCCGTATGGGCAGATTCCGGTTTCTCCGCACTGACTAGCGGTCACGTAATCATGATCGTTGTAGGTCTGGTTCTGCTTTATATGGCTATTGGTAAAGGTTTCGAACCTTTGCTGCTTTCCCCGATCGCATTCGGCTGTATTCTGGCTAACATTCCTAAAAACGGTTTCGAAGAACCGGGTGTTATGTCCGTTATCATGTATGGTATTCACCACGAAGTATTCCCGCCGTTGATTTTCTTGGGCGTAGGCGCTATGACCGACTTTGGTCCTCTGTTGGCTAACCCGAAAACCCTGCTCCTGGGCGCTGCTGCACAGGGCGGTGTATTCGTAGCTCTGCTGGGCGCTATGCTGCTTGGTTTCTCCGTACAAGAAGCTGCTGCTATCGGCATCATCGGTGGTGCTGACGGCCCGACTTCCATCTACCTGGCTGCTAAAATGGCTCCTCAGCTGTTAGGTGCAATCGCAGTTGCTGCTTACTCCTACATGTCTCTGGTGCCGCTGATTCAGCCGCCTATCATGAAACTGTTCACCACTGAAGCAGATCGTAAAATCGTTATGCAACAGCTGCGTCCGGTTTCTCACTTTGAAAAGGTTGCTTTCCCGATCATGTGCACCATCGTTATTTCTCTGCTGTTACCTTCCGTAACCGCTCTGATTGGTATGCTGATGCTGGGTAACCTGTTCAAAGAAGCTGGTTGCCTGGATCGTCTGTCCGATACCGCACAAAACGCTCTGATGAACACTGTAACCATCATGCTGGCTACCGGTACTGGTCTGACCATGAGCGCTGATTCCTTCCTGAACGCAAAAACCCTGCTGATCATCGTACTCGGCCTGGTTGCTTTCGTTGCAGGTACTGCTCTCGGCGTTATCTTCGGTAAGCTGATGTGCATGGTAGACGGTGGCCAAACCAACCCGTTGATTGGTTCCGCTGGCGTTTCCGCAGTTCCTATGGCTGCTCGTGTATCTCAAAAAGTTGGCCAACAAGCTAACCCGGCTAACTTCCTGCTGATGCACGCTATGGGTCCTAACGTAGCAGGCGTTATCGGTACTGCAGTTGCTGCAGGTACCATGCTGGCTATGATTGGTCCTGTTGGCAAATAATCATTAGCTAACTTCAAGAGCTCACACTTAGGTGTGAGCTCTTTTTTCATGCTTAAAACGTGAAATCTGCGCAAATTTTTTCTGCTCCCTATCGCATGGTCATACTTTTATAGTATAATAAAGCTTAGCTAGACTTTTAGCCATGCTTTATTATCTATAAAAGGAGTCTATTGTTAATGCAGAAATTTACTTTAACCAGACAGTTTTTCAAGGACGTCTGGTATTTGACGAAAAGCTATTGGCAGTCAGAGGAGAAGAAAAAAGCCTTTTTTCTGCTGACGTGTATAATAGCTCTGACGCTTGGCATTGTCTTCATGCTGGTGCAGCTTAACACTTGGAATAACAGCTTCTACAGTGCCTTGCAGAATTATGATGCTGAGAAGATTTTCTCGGAGCTTATTCATTTTTCCTGGCTGGCAGCAATTTATATTATTCTTGCTGTGTATTCCTACTATTTACAGCAGACCTTGATTCTGCATTGGCGTCGTTGGCTGACGACACGCTTCATTGACATCTGGCTGCAGAATAAAACGTATTATAATCTGCAGATGTTTGGTAAAGACACGGATAACCCTGACCAGCGTATCAGTGAGGATGTGCGTCAGTTTGTGGAGATGACTCTTGGTTTTGCTATCGGTATTTTAAAGTCGCTCTGTACCTTCATATCCTTCGTCTTTATCCTTTACCAGCTTTCCGGACCTCTGAGCTTCAGCTTTATGGGCAAGACCTGGACGATTCATGGCTACATGCTGTGGGCGTCGCTGTTATATTCTATTCTGGGGACCTATATTACGCATGTCGTTGGCCGCAAGCTGGTGAAGCTGAACTTTATTCAGCAGCGCTATGAGGCTGATTTTCGTTTCAGTATGATCCGCCTGCGTGAAAGTGCCGAGAGTGTTGCCTTCTACCGTGGTGAAGCGCAGGAGGGCATGGTTTTCAAGCATCGCTTTAAGCTGCTGCTGGACAACTTCTGGCAGCTAGTTAATAAACAGAAGCAGGTCGTATTTCTGAACTCCGGTTATTCGCAGATTGCGATAATTTTTCCGTTTGTGGTAGCGATGAACCGTTATTTGTCTAAGGAGGTTTCGCTTGGTGGTCTGATGCAGGTTGCCAGTGCCTTTGGCCGCGTGCAGGATTCGCTTTCGTACTTTGTGGATATGTACAGCAGCATTGCTCAGTGGCAGGCTGTTGTTATGCGTCTTACGTACTTCGGCAGACATATGCATGAGGTGTCGCAGCAGGCGGAGCAGTTCCATGTGGAGCGCTTTGCTACCTCTGAGGCAGTCAGTGTAGAGCAGATGCAGGTTAACCTGCCTGACGATACAGTGCTTTTACAAAATATTAACTTCAGCCTGCAGCCAGGGCGTAATGTGCTTATCAAGGGCGTGAGCGGCAGCGGCAAGAGTACACTCTTGCGTGCGCTGGCAGGCATCTGGCCCTTTGTTACCGGCAAAATCAATCTGCCTAAGACGGAGGAGCTGATGTTTATTCCGCAAAAGCCCTATATTCCGCTTGGCTCTTTGCGTGAAGCGCTGCTTTATCCAGGCAAGAAGCCGCTGTCTGATGAGGAGCTTTTGTATCTGCTTGATTTGTGCCAGATTGGTTATCTGCGTGATAAGCTTGACCTTGTTGCTGATTGGAGCCATGTGCTTTCCGTGGGTGAGCAGCAGCGTCTGGCGTTCGTGCGTGCGCATATCCAGGAGCCGAAATGGCTTTTCCTTGATGAAGCAACGTCCGCACTTGATGAGGATACCGAGGCCGCAATGTATGCCTTGCTGGCAGAGCGTTTGCAGCAGACAACCTTGGTCAGCATAGGGCATCGCAGTACCTTGAATAAATATCATGAGCTGATGCTTGTTATTGATAAGCAGACGAAGAGTGTAAGGCTAACAAAAATTTAAGGAGGGTTATTATGCAGCCATTGCAAATTGTTGAGAATGTTTATGATGTAGGTGTACAGGATTGGGCGGTACGTGATTTTCACGGCTATAAGACGGAGCGTGGTGCGACCTACAATTCGTATTTGATTATGGACGAAAAAATTACGCTGATTGATACAGTGAAGGCTCCGTTTACCGAGGAGCTGCTGCGCAACATCAGCAAGGTTACGCCGCTGGAAAGCATTGAATGTATCGTTATCAATCACGTGGAGCCTGACCATTCCGGTGCTATGCCTGCCTTGGCTAAGGCTTGCCCGAAAGCAAAATTTTATATCACGATGCAGGGCAAAAATGAAGCGATTCAGCATTATGGCGATATCTTCAATTTTGAGGTGGTGAAGGACGGCGCGACGCTGAATATCGGCAAGCGCACGCTGACCTTTGCTTCTATGGCCATGCTGCACTGGCCGGACAGCATGGCGACCTACAGCGCTTATGACCGTATCCTGTTCTCTAACGATGCCTTTGGCCAGCATTACGCGACCAGCAAGCGCTTCGATTATGATGTAGATTATGGCGAGCTTTTCTATGAAGCACGCAAATATTTTGCTAACATTCTTTGGCCCTATGCAAAGCTGATTGAGCGTGCCTTCATGAAGCTGAGCGCGCTGGACTTTACGATGATTGCTCCGTCGCATGGCGTTATCTGGAAGCGTTATATCCCCGAAATCCTCAAGGCTTATCTTGATTGGGGCAAGGGCGTGCAGGACGGCAGCCTTGTTATTGCTTATGACAGCATGTGGGGCGGAACGGAGAAGCTGGCGCGGGCGATAGCACGCGGCGCTGCTAATGCAGGCGTTGTCGTTAAAATGTTCAAAATGGGCGCTACACCTAACAGTACGGTAGCAGCTGAGCTTTTCACTGCTTCCGGCTTTTTGGCAGGCTCTTCCACGCTGAATTGCAGCATGCTGCCGAATATGGGCTCCTTGCTGATTTATCTTAAGGGCCTTGGCGCTAAAGGGAAAAAGGCTGCAGCTTTCGGTACCTTTGGCTGGGGCGGCGGTGCGCAAAAGGATATGGAGGAGCTGCTCGAAAAAAGCTGCTTTGATGCAGTAGAGCCTGGCTTTAACTGCAAATGGACGCCGCAGGAGGCTGATTTGGAGAAGGCCGAGCAGTATGGCTATGATTTTGCGCTGAGTCTGAAAAAATAAATTGTAACTTTTGTGTAAAAAGAGAAATGTTTTTAATATTCATCGTGCATTATTAGACAGAATGATGTATAATAGACTTATCAAGGATGAAAGCGAGGTCTTATGATGAACGTAAAGGCTGAAGTTTACAAGAAATTTTTAGAGGAAAACCAAATTAGCTGGGGTGAAATCACCGAGATTGAGGAAACTGTTCCTGAAGAACAAAAGATGCATCCTGTTGTATATCGTTCTGCTATCGGTGTTAACGGTCAAAACCTGCCGACCATGCTCGTTATCGACGACAGCATGTATGTAATGCTGCAGATTCGCGTTGCTGCCGGTGTAGTTAAGGAAGCTAATAAGCTGGCTGTGCTTGAGCATCTCAACGCTTTGAACGAAAACTTCAAGGTATTCAAATATTATACTGATGCTGCTGGCAACATCATTATCGAAAGCTGCATCCCGTCTGCTAACGAACCGTTCGTTCCGGCAATCATCCACTATGTAATCGAAGTTATTGCTAAGCATCTGCAAGAGGAATATCCGAACCTGATGAAGGTTGTTTGGGCCAACTAAGCAGGGCACAATTGAATATCCCCAAATAAAGGGAGTAGCTGGCATGGGCGTAAGCCTATGTTTACCTGGCCGTCAGTACGATTCCTGTGGGAATCCGGCTTTGTAATTAAGTGGCGAGACTTTGTTGTAAAAATATTTTTTACAGCATTGTCGCGCCCTTTTTTATTTTATATATTTGTTTTTGTTTCTAGAAGAGGAGGAGAAAAAATGAGCAAATATGGTTTAAGCAGTGAGCAGGTGCAGCAGTCGCTGCGCGAGCATGGCAATAATACTTTGCCGACACCGCCACGCGAAAGCTTTTGGCAGAAGCTGCTGGAAAATTTTCAGGACCCGATTATCAGGATTCTGATTTTAGCACTGCTGGTCAACGTAGTCTTCGTCTATATGGGCCATGGCGACTGGATTGAAACGGCAGGCATCTTTGTTGCAATTCTGCTGGCGACATTTGTGTCGACCTGGTCTGAATTTAATAACGAGAATGCCTTTCAAAAGTTACAGGAGGAGGCCAGCCGTATCCGCTGCAAGGTGTGGCGTGATGGCGAGCCTGTGGAAATCGCGATTGACGATATTGTTGTCGGTGATGCTGTGATTCTGGAGGCTGGCGACAGAGTTCCTGCGGACGGCGTGCTGCTGGAGGGCGAGCTGAAGCTTGACCAGTCGGCGCTCAACGGCGAAAGCGAGGAGGCAAAGAAGCTGCCAGCGGCGGCAGACTTTGCCTGGGGCGAGAAAATAGATTTTCTTGCAGAGGAAAGAGTGTACCGCGGCAGCGTCGTTGTGGAAGGCGCAGGCGTGCTGCAGGTCGCAAAAGTTGGCGCTGACTCTGTCTATGGACAGTTGACGCAGGAGCTGAAGGACGACGAGCGCGAAAGTCCGCTGAAGCTTAAGCTGCAGGGCTTGGCAGAGCAGATTAGCCGCTTTGGCTATACCGGTGGCGTGCTGATTGCCGTGGCCGTGATGCTGCATAAGCTTTTGCTGGCAGGCGGACCTGCGGCGTACTTTGCGAATATGACAGCTGTGCTGCAGGACATGGTGCAGGCTGTGATTCTGGCGATTATTATTATCGTTATGGCTGTGCCTGAGGGACTGCCACTGATGATTGCTATCGTCTCCTCGCTTAATATGCGCAAGATGCTGCGTGATAACGTGCTGGTGCGCAAGCTGGTGGGCATTGAAACAGCAGGAAGTCTGAACCTTTTATTTACAGATAAAACAGGCACGATTACCAAGGGCAAGCTGGAGGTTGTGCGCTTTATCACTGGCGATAAGCAGGAGCTGACGAGCTTTGAGGCGCTGCCGGAGAAAATCAAGGAGCTGACCTATCAGCAGGTGGTGCTCAATACCTCTGCCGCTGTCAGCGAGGGCAAAATTATTGGCGGTAATATGACGGAGGCGGCGCTGAGCAGATATCTTGGCAGCTACCGCACGCAGGAGGTGCCGCAGCGTCAGCACTTTGTGCCGTTCAACAGCACCAGCAAATATTCCTGGGCTCAGGTTGCTTATGCTAACGATACGTATTGCCTGGTCAAGGGTGCACCGGAGAAGCTTTTGCTGCGTACCGAGTTTTATTGGGACGCAGAGGGACACAGACTGCCGCTTACAGCTGGCATGAAGCAGCAGCTGGACGCAAGAATGCTGGAGTTGGCAGGTCAGGCTATGCGTATGCTGGCGCTGTGCAGCTATGAGGGCGCAGTTGACGGCGAGCTGCCGAAGAACGGCTTGACGTTGGTGGGCATCGTGGCTATTCGTGACGATGTGCGTCCGGAGGCTGTGGAAGCGATTGCGGCGGTGCAGAAGGCGGGCGTGCAGGTGGTTATGATTACCGGCGACCGCAAGGAAACAGCTGTGGCGATTGCTAAGGATGCAGGGCTTTTGCAGCATCCCGATGAGGTTGTCTGGACGTCGGATGAGCTGGCACAGCTGAGCGACGATGATGTGAAGCTGCTGCTGCCGCGTCTGCGCGTTGTAGCGCGTGCACTGCCGCTGGACAAGCTGCGCCTTGTGCGTCTGGCACAGGAGCTGAACCTTGTCGTGGGCATGACGGGCGACGGCGTTAATGATTCGCCGGCCTTGAAAAAGGCGGACGTCGGCTTTGCCATGGGCAGTGGCACTGAGGTGGCGAAGGAGGCAGGCGACATCGTTATTCTTGACGATAATTTCCTCAGCATCAAGCAAGCGATTCTCTATGGCCGCACGATTTATAATTCTATCTGCAAATTTATCGTATTCCAGCTGACGATTAACGCTTCGGCGGTAGCGATTAACTTTATCGCGCCGTTTATCAATATCGACGAGCCGCTGACGATTACGCAGATTCTGTGGATAAATCTGGTTATGGATACGCTGGCAGCGCTGGCCTTTGGCGGCGAGCCCGCGCTGGCGCAATATCTGGAGGAGGAGCCGAAGCGCCGCAGTGCGCCGATTGTCAGCAGAAAAATGCTGCTGAGCGTAGTGATTGGCGGTCTGTATATGACTCTGGTAGGGATTGCCTTTTATAAGAGCGCGTGGGTTGACCACCTTTTCCGTGATGCTGCTAACCATATTTATACTTATACAGGCTTCTTCTGCACCTACATTTTCATGGCTGTCGCCAACGGCTTCAATGTGCGTGTGGAGGGCTTGAATCCGCTGAAGAATATCAGCCTGAACAAAGCATTTTTGCAGGTTATGGCGCTGATTATTGCGATTCAGGTGCTGCTGACCTACGTCGGCGGACGCGTGCTGCGCACGACGCCGTTGAACGCAGGCGAGTGGGGCGTAGTAGTTTTGTTCTCGCTGTCTATGCTGCTTGTCGGTATTTTTGGCAAGCTGCTCATGGGCAGAAGATAAGGCAGAGCGTGTAAATATAAACATCTTGCGTCTGCCTGCACTTATCAACAGCTGTGCATAGCTTTGGGGATAAGTTGTGCATAAATGGTGGATATTGTGGATAACTAGCGACTGCTTGTGTATAGTCTGTTACGCGGGAAATAATGCAAAAAATATAGCAGCGCTGAGATTGTAAAAAGTTTACAGTTTTAGCGCTATCCGGAAAATATTTCACAAAGATGTTGACAAGCTGTATATATCTGAGTATAATAGTCTTCAATTAAATGAATATCGTCCCTAAAAAACGGTGAAGGGAAGAAGATATGTCCCGCTGAGCAAAGAGAGTCGCTGGCTGGTGGAAAGCGATGTCTAAGGATATATGTATACTGAGCCCGGAGTTGCCTTTCTGATATGTAGGAAAGGACGTGTGGTCACGTTACAGACAAAGGCCTTGTTGGAGGCTGAGAGGGCTGCCGGGCAGCTAAAATAGGGTGGTACCGCGTGGAAGATTGTTCTCCGCCCCTAGTATCTAAGTAATACTGGGGACGGAGATTTTTGTTTTTCGACTGGCAAATAAGTGCCATCTGCTTCAGAATGGCTCCTAGGAGTACGAGTGAGTACGCCGTCGTCGCCATTCTTCGCATCTAGCACTTTTTGCGCAGTCGAAGATAGTTGTAGACTGGCAAATAAGCACTATCTGCGTCAGAATGGCTTTTAGGGTGATTTGCACAGTCGCAGAGAGTTTAGGAGGAAGTTACAATGCAGCAAGAAAAGAAATATATTCCCTTTAATCCGGTCGTCTTGAAGGATCGCGAGTGGCCAGACAAAACTATTACCAAAGCGCCGATTTGGTGCAGCGTTGACCTGCGCGATGGCAATCAGGCGCTGGTGACACCGATGGGTATTCCTGAGAAGCTCAAATTTTTCCATACGCTGATTGACTGCGGCTTCAAGGAAATCGAAGTAGGCTTTCCTTCTGCCTCCGAAACGGAGTACGAAATTCTGCGCACGCTTATCGAGGGCGGTCATATTCCTGACGACGTAACCGTGCAGGTGCTGGTGCAGGCTCGCGAGGAGCTGATTCGCAAAACCTTTGAGGCTGTACGCGGTGCGAAGAATGTCATCATTCACTTCTACAATTCCACCTCTACCTTGCAGCGTAAGGTTGTTTTCGGTAAGGATATGGAGGGCATTACAAAGATTGCTGTGGAGGGCGCAAAGCTTATCCGTCAGCTGACGGAGGAGGAGGTCGCACGCAGCGGCATGAATATCCGCTACGAATATTCTCCTGAAAGCTTTACCGGTACAGAGATTGATTTCTCTGTAGCTATCTGCGAAGCGGTGATGCAGGAAATGGGCGCGACGAAGGAGAACCCGATTATCCTCAACCTGCCCTCGACCGTAGAGATGTGTACGCCGAATACTTATGCTGACCAGATTGAATATTTCTGCCGTCATATTAAAAACCGCGAGGCAGCGATTATCAGCGTGCATCCGCATAATGACCGTGGCACGGGCGTTGCCTGCGCTGAGCTGGCGCTGCTGGCTGGTGCAGACCGCATTGAAGGCACGCTGTTCGGCAACGGTGAGCGTACCGGTAATCTGGATATCGTGACGGTGGCGCTGAATATGTTTACGCAGAACGTTGACCCTGAACTGGACTTTTCGCATATTCTTGATATCAAAAAGGTTTATGAGGAATGCACGAAAATGCGCGTGCCTGAGCGTCAGCCGTATGCCGGCGAGCTGGCCTTCACTGCGTTCAGCGGCTCGCATCAGGACGCTATCCGCAAGGGCTATGAATATATGCAAAACAGCGGTACCGAGAACTGGGAGGTTCCGTATCTGCCGATTAATCCCGCTGACCTGCATCGTGAATATGAGCCTGTTATCCGCATCAACAGCCAGTCCGGCAAGGGCGGCGCGGCCTTTGTGCTGCAGCATGCAGTCGGCTATAATCTGCCGAAGGAAATGCATCCGGAGTTTGGCAACATCGTCAAGGCTGCAGCTGATGAATATGGCGACGAGCTCTCCCGTGAGCAGATTGTGGAGCTGTTCCAGAAGGAATATATCGGCTTTAGCGGCAAATACCAGCTCCTGCGTCATCGCTTCACAGAGCTTAACGAGGCTGATGGCAGCGTTCACAGCCGCTTTGAGGGAGCAATCGCTGTCTGCGGCGCAGAAAAGAACGTTGTCGGCGTAGGCAATGGTCCTATCGACGCCTTCTTCCAAGCGCTCAGCGGCGTGGGCATCGACGGCTATGGCTTTGTGAACTACCATGAGCATGCTATTTCGCGCGGCTCCGATGCTCAGGGCATCTGCTATATCGAGCTGAAGAAGCCGGACAGCAGCCATATCTTCGGCGTAGGTATTCACTCCAATATCAACGTGGCAGCGCTCAAGGGCATTATTTGTGCGATAAACCGCGCTGAAAAATAAAATGCTTGCATAAAAATAAGGGAAAGATTTTTTAGATACTAGATATAGAAACAAAAATAAGGGAAAGAAAAAACTCGCTGGCCGTAAGGCTGGCGAGTTTTAGTCTTGGGTGCGCGCAGCAGCTCTTCTTATGTTTAGGAAGGTCTAAGCTTATTTTAATTGCTAAAGCTGTATGGGTATGTTAAAATGAATGTATTGCAAGAAGATGATTATTTTAATGTATCAGTTTCTAACATTAGATGAAAATACTGAAATAATACATTCAGAAATGCGTAGGGACGGAGAAGCTGATATTTACTAATCATCACATGGAGGAAACAACTATGTTAGTTATACTTATTGATTTAGCATTGGCCTATGCCATCGGCAAATTTGCAGAGAGCAAGGGGCGTAATTTTTGGGGCTGGGGCGTAGCTTCGCTGTTCTTCAGCCCGATTCTCGTAGGTATTGTGCTGGCACTGGTGAAAAACCTGAAGCAGGAGCAGGAGTTTGCCAAGCGCAGTATGGAGCAGGAGCAGCTGCACGATCGCGTGGCGGTGAACGAGGTGCAGGTCAACCAACGCTTTGAGAATGTGGAGCAACAGCTTTCGCATATGAAGGAGCGCGTTGACAAGCTCGAAGGCAAACACGAGGAAACGCTTGCAGGTTCTGCTTCCGCGCAGTTACAGGCGGGCGCAGCTGCTGTTGATGCGACGGTTGCAGATGCAGCTGCACCCATATGTCCGCATTGCCACAGCGCAGTGAAGCCGAACGCCAGGTTCTGTTCGAATTGTGGCGCGCCGCTAAAGAAGGAAGGCTGAGCGTATGAAATTCCTGCAAAAATATCTGCGTGCCTGGCGTGACTGCACGGGCGGACAGCAGCTGACGCTGATGGCAGAGCTGACTATCTGCAACGCGCAAAATACACAGCTTCTGGAGCTGACGGATGCTGAACGCGCACTTGTGGAGCAATGCGAGCAGTCGCTGCGTGAGCGTTTTCCTTATCTGATGCTGGAGCGACAGGAGCGTATGGTGGAAACAAGCCTGAAGCTTTTCACTTATGCGCGGTTTGTAGATGAGCCGCAGTTTTTGGAAGCTTTCCGTAGTGTGCTTGCCGTTGTGCTGCATACGTTGAATAGCAGCGAACGTTTGCAGGCACGGCTTATGGCGAGCGGTACGCTTGCAGACCGCAGGCTGGTGCAGAAGTTCAAGTTCTTGAGCAAGGACGAGCTTGTAGACTACAAGCTCACGGAAACGCGACCGGCAGGAACTCCGAGCGTGATTACGAAGCAGCGCGTGAAAATGTATGGCCTGGTCTTTCTCATTATCCTTTACCTAGGCTTTTACATTTATCTCAATCTGCCGAGCGAGCAGCTACACAATATCATACCGACGATTGACGTATAAAATTTGTTATATTGAGCTGAAAAAGCCGGACATCGCTCTTATCCTTGGTGTAGGCATTCATTCCAATATTAACGTGGCAGCGCTCAAGGGTATTATTTGTGCGATAAACCGCGCTGAAAAATAAAATGCTTGCATAAAAATAAGGGAAAGATTTTTTAGATACTAGAGATAGAAATAAAAATAAGGGAAAGAAAAAACTCGTCAGTTGCGTGCTGGCGAGTTTTTTGTTGCCTTTCATACCGACAAGTCGAATAAAGTAAATAATTTTTCTTTGTAAAATTCTTGTCGGGGGGGACTAATATGCTATAATTTACATAGCGGCAAGGCGCGTAAAATATTTTCTAAAGATTTTTGTGTTTTGCGTATCCTTTCCTTGCCGCTTCAATTTGCTTTATAAATTTCTTGATGGATACTTGAAAACAAGCACAGAGGAAACAAGGCAACTCTTTGGAAAGTTTTTACAGGATTCCTGAAAGAAATTTGTAAAAATAAAAAGCGGTAGTTTATTATACTACTAGTTCCCTAAGGAGGAAAACAAAATGAAGAAATCTTTAGTACTCGCAATGGCAATGGCACTGGGCGTAACTGCTTCTGCTTATGCTGCAAATCCGTTCTCTGATGTTCCTGCTGGTCACTGGGCATATGACAGCATCAATAAGCTGGCTGCTGCTGGTGTAATTGAAGGCTATGGTGACGCAACCTTTGGCGGCGACAAGCTGATGACCCGCTATGAAATGGCTCAAATCGTAGCAAAGGCTATGGCAAAGGGCGCTAACGTTGATAAGCTGGCTGCTGAATTTGCTGACGAACTGGATAACCTTGGCGTTCGCGTTGCTAACCTTGAGAAAAAGGCTGACAATGTAAAAGTAACTGGTGAAGTTCGTTTCAAATATATGAGTAAGGATAACGGCGCTGGTGAAAAACTAGTTAGCAGCGACAGCAACCATGAAACCGATATTCGTTCCCGTATTTGGGTAAATGGTCAAATCAACGATGACTGGTCCTACACTGGTATGATTCAAAACACCCAAGATCTTGGCGATAACGCTGGTAACGAAAAAACTGAATTCAAACGTGCTTATGTTGAAGGTAAACTCGGCGGTCTGGATGTAACTGCTGGCCGTTACAACGCTTTCTTCGCAAATGGCAACATTTATGATAACTTGGCTGATGGCGTTGAAGTTTCCTATGGCAGCAATGTAAAAGTAAAAGGTTTTGCTGGTAAGGCTGCTGATGGTTTAGCATTTGCTGATCTTGGCGCTGGCTATGGCTCTGACCTTGACATTGAAGGTGGCAACTATGCTGGCGGTGAACTGAGTGCTGCTGCTGGTAACCTGAATGTTGCTGCTGGCTATGTAAACTTCAAAGACATTGCTAATGGTGGTGATGACGCTATTGATAAAGGCGCAGATGACGCTATCTGGTATGTTGGCGCAGATTACACTATGGGTGACGTAAACCTGTCTGCTATGTATCTGAAAGGTGATGCAAGCTACAAAGACGTTGATGCCAATAAAGTATTGGGCTATGACTATGATGATGACGGCTGGACTGTTGGCCTGACTTATAAGGGTGCTCAAGCTGACGTAGTTGGCAGCTGGGGTTTATTCGCTAATTACTATGATCAAGGCTTTGGCACTTATCTGGCACACACCACTGATGCTAATACCTTTGCTGGCACTGGTTTCAAAGGCTATGGCGTAGGTGCTAACTACACCTTCGCTAAGAACATCGTTGGTACAGTAGTATACTATGATACTGAATCCAAAGTGGCTAAAGACTTTGGTGAAAAAGTTGCTGACCAACGCGTTTGGGCTGATCTGACCTTCACTTTCTAATTTAAAGATTAGCAAGTAAATTTAATATTACGCGTGTGTAATTAAGCGCTCCTGCTCCTGTGGCGGCGGGAGCGCTTTTTTTGGAAGGCTAATATTAGTGATTTAACCTTGACAAAAATAATATTCATATGTATACTAAACATAAAGGCAATGCCTGTGAGTTGCTGCTTGACATGCAACTAAAATATAGTCAAGTTCAAATGTGAGTTGCTGCTTGACATGCAACTAAAATATAGTCAAGTTCAAATTTTTAAGGGCTTCGTTAGTAGTAACGGGGCTCTTTTTTTATCAGAGGTGCAGTATGCTGAATGGTCATTTTTATTATATAAGTGATAAATACTTTCAGGAGTTTCAAGACGATAAGCTTATGTCAAACAAAGAAATTGCTAATGGGAAAGCACATGACAGGCCTTGCTTTTATGCTTTTCAGGATAACAAAACTAAATTATTTTGGTTGATACCTATTTCTTCTCAGATAGAAAAATATAAAGCTATTTATGATAGAAAATTGGAGAAGTATCATAGATGCGATACTTTATTCTTTGCTGAAGTTTTAGGCTATGAAAAGGTATTTTTATTACAAAATATGTGTCCTGTTTCTCAAGACTACATTAAAAATGAATATTACAATGTGCGCACCGGTGAAGCAGTAAAATTGAAATTTTCTATTGAAAGAGAATTAACTAAGAAGGCTAAGAAAGTTTTGGCTATGCATAGAAAGGGTATCAGCTTAATTTTTCCGGATGTCAGTGTAATAGAAATGAAGTTACTTAAACAACTATAGTAAAAACCACCATGTCTGGCTTACTTAAAAGCTTAGCATGGTGGTTTTAATTATAGTTTTTATTTACTTGCTTCAAATGCTCTGGTGAAGAGGATATGCATTACGCCTGCAGCTTCATCAGAATATTTGATGATGACATCGCCCTTATCCTTGGTGTGATAGGTGATGAGGTTTACGCCGTCGAAGTCTGCGCCGGTCAGGTCAGAGAGCATGATATTGAAGGCGTTCTTTTGGCCGATGTAAACAATACGCTGGCTGGTGAGGAAGAAGTGACCAAGCTCCAGCAGAATAATCATTTCTTCTTTGAACTTGGGATGCTCAATCTTTTCGCCCTTGAAGGAAACGGTTTCGTCGATTGTGAATTTACGCGTAAGCTCAAAGTAGTTGTCCTCACGCTCGACGAGCTTGTTTTGGCACAGGCCGCAGTTGGCATAGGCATGGCAGACCTCGCCTTTGTTGAGCGGGAAGGCATCCTGCTGAATGTTGCCGAGAGGCTTGTTTTCTGCTTCCCACAGGTTACGGTATTTATCGAGAGCGTTTTGGATATTGCTCTTGAATTCAAAGGGGATATCTAGCTTGGCGCAGTCAGCACGCAGAGCAGCCTCTTCGTCAGGAGTATAGCGCTGCGCCTTGCTGATGTCGTCGAACTTGAAGTTGAAGTAGTCGGTGAAGACCTGCTTGCGGCTGGCAAAGCCGTCCTCATAGTCATAGCCGAACAGCTCGTTGATTTGGCTGATGTCGAGCGTTTCCTCGCTGCTCAGCAGTCTGCGGCAGCGTGTGAAGTAGGCAGCAGTCTTGGCGCCCTTGTCGGCAAGGTGTACAAGATGCGGCGGCAGCTCGAGAATTTCTGCGAGATGTACAAGCTGGGGAAAGCCGGCGTCCTCCTTGCTTGATGCTTCTGTATAAACAACGTCGGCCAGCTTGCGGTAGATACCGCTGCGCTGGTTCATATTTTCTTCATTGAATTTTACGCCCCACTTTTTGAGTGCGCCGTGTACAGCATCACTGCTGATGTTGAGTGTGGAATCTGCTGCAGCCAGCAGGTTGTTCAGCTCCTTCCAGCCGTTTTCGGCAGGCTTGCTGCCAAACATCTTCGAAAAAAAGCCGCATTCCTCTAATTCCTGTGTTGTAAATGGTTTCATGCTTCTACCCTTCCTTTGCGCTATGCAGATGGCTATAGCAGTTATTTCTTTTATCGTTTACAAAACGAACTAATCTAAATTATATTATACATTATATGAACGCTTTAAGGAAGGGAAGAAGCGAGAAAAATTAAAGCTGCCGTGATGCGGTTACCACCTTCCTTTGTTATACGATTGTGATATAATATTAGCAGAAGAGAAAGAGGAATTTATTATGACACTACTAGCTTTACAAAAAAACAGCAGCGGCAGCTGGAAGTCTAACCTGCCTGTGCTGTGGCTGGCTGTATTTTTATGCTGTGCCAGCTATACGATGTGCATGCCGTTTCTGCCCGTTTATCTTCTGCGTGAGCTGCATGTTACGCAGGCGGACGTAAACTTCTGGGCCGGCATAACCTTTGCGATAACCTTTATGGGCAGCGCTGTGATGGCACCGTACTGGGGCGCGTTGGCGGACCGTGTCGGGCAGCGCAAGATGGCGATGCGTGCAGGCTATGGTCTGGCTTTGACGTATTTTCTTACAGGCGTATGTCAGGATGTGTACCAGCTTTTGCTTGTGCGTGTGCTCTGCGGCGTTATTGCCGGCTTTGTGCCTGCGTGTCTGTCAATGGCATCCTCGTCGCTGCCGGAGGAGAAGATGGGCTGGGGCATGGGCCTGATGCAGACCTCGATTGCCAGCGGCACGATTATGGGCCCGCTGATGGGCGGCTATCTGAGCAGCTGGTTCGGTATGCGTGCATCGTTTTATGTTGGCAGTGCGGCACTGTTTATTGCGACGACGCTGGTTATTCTCATTGTGCATGATGCTTCGGTTATTACAAAGGGCGCACGTGAAATCAGCAGTCTGCTGGCAGATTTGAGGAAGGCTCTGGAGAACAGAGAGCTGCTGTTTGTGATGATGATGTTCTTCATGGTGCAGACCTGTATCATGCTGATTCAGCCGCTGATTACGCTGTACGTCGGCCAGCTTATGGACGATATGGGTGATGCGGCGATAAAAATGTCAGGCATTATTTTTTCCCTGTCCGGCTTTACCGGCATTATTGCCGCGCCGTTCTGGGGCAAGCGCGGTCAGCGCTTCGGCTATGTGCGCACCTTCTGCGTCGTAACCTTTGCGGCCGGCTTCATCAATCTGTTTCAGGTGTTTATCGCTGATGTGTGGCAGTTTGCTGCGATTCAGTTTGTCTATGGCCTGTTTTTGGCAGGCGCTGTGCCTAATATCAATGCGAACCTTACGCGCGTGACGACGAAGGAGATGCGCGGCAAGGCCTTCGGTCTGGTAACCTCGGCGCAGCAGTTTGGCGGCGTTGTCGGACCGCTGGCAGGCGGCTTTTTGGGAACGTATATGAGCACGCGCTACGTGCTCGTCATCACAGGCTGCATCTTGATATGCGTTGCTCTGTATTCATATTTGACGCGTGTGCGTAATGTAGCGGAAGCATAAAAATACCCCTCTGTCACAGCAGGTGACGGAGGGGATTTTTTACGTGTGCGCTAAGTGTTCAGCCGCGTGCATTTTGGGGAATGATGGATTCGATGAAGGCCTTGACGATGGCCGGGTCGAAGTCCAGACCAGCCTTATCCTGCAGCTCGATAATAGCATCAGCATGGGTTTTCTGCCAATGCTGCGTGCAGGGATTGATGTTGCGGTCGTAGTAGTTGGCGACGGCGATAATGCGCGCGCCGATAGGAATGTTCTGTCCCTTGAGGCGCTTGGGATAGCCGGTGCCGTCCCACTTCTCGTGGTGGCTGCTGATAATATCGCAGACAACCGTAAAGCCGGGAATATTTTCCAACATACTGGCGCCGGCGATGCAGTGGCGCTTATAGATGGACTGCTCGCGTGTCGATAAAAAGGGCAGCTTGTTCAAGATGATGTTGGGCACAGAAAGCTGGCCGATGTCGTGCAGGAGCGCCGCCGTTTTAATCAGCGAAACCTCGGAGGCCGGCAGCCCCAGCTTGGCTGCTGTGCTGGCTGCGTAATTAGCGACCTGCTGGCTGTGCAGACAGATTTCGTTATTTTTTATTTTCAGCATTTTCATGTAGAACTCGCAGATTTCCTTGGTCATGCGTGCATCTGCAAAGTCCAGACATTGAGGAATAGCAATCATAATAGTGTTTCCTTTGTATCCGTACAAATTAAGGTATTGATAGTATAACACTTTTTGCAAAATTATTAAAGGGCAGAGCGGCTATTTACTTGCAAAAAAATTGCCTGACGCTTATAATATATGGAGCAGCTCAGGTCTGTGGTTGCAAGTCGATGCCAGTTGCAGGCCAAACGATCCACGTAAGCAGCTAAAATTGGCTGTGAGCACGGTGCAGCTTAGAAGTAAGTCCTGCCGCAAAAAAATTCACGCGAGAGGGGTAGTAGTGGGGAGCAGAAGCTTAGGAGCGAACCCTCCAGCAGGCGAGTGTGGGGGCGAAAACCAGGTCAGCTGAGCTGCTAAAGAGATTTTTCGAGGGAAAATGCAAAAAAGTGCATTTTCCTTATTTTTATACCAGCTTTTTTTATAAAAATGCTTTACGTTGAGCGAAAATCGGTATATAATGTTGGTAGTATTTTTTCAGGCTTGTTATTTTGAAGGGAGATATGTGTTATGAAGAAAATTTTATTTTTAGTTATGGCAGTTTTGGCTGCTGCCTCTATGATGATTGCCGGCTGTGGCGGCGGAGATAAAAAGGCTGACTCTCAAAAGGTTCTGCGTGTTGGTACTGAACCGACCTTTGCTCCGTTCGAATTCCAAAAAGAAGGCAGCAAATCCTATGATGGCTTCGATATGGACCTGGCTCGCGCTATCGGCAAACAGCTTGGCTACAAGGTTGAAATTGTCAGCATGGGCTTTGATGCGCTGATTCCGGCACTGAATTCCGGCAACATTGATATGGTTGCTGCAGGCATGAGCATCAACGATGAGCGTAAACAGGCTGTAACCTTCTCTGATCCGTACTACACTTCCGGTCTGACTATCCTCGTAAACAAGGATAACACCGAAATTAAGAGCATTAAAGATCTCGAAGGCAAACGCATTGCTTGCCAAATCGGCACCACCGGTGAAAAAACTGCAAGAAGCGTTGCAGGCGCAAAGGTAACTGCTTTCAATACTAATGATGAAGCTGTTATGGAGCTGAAAAACAAGGGTGTTGACGCTGTTATCAACGATGGTCCGGTTGTTGGCTACTACCTGGCACAGGGCGGCAACAAAACCATGATGACCGTTGGCGACGTTATGGATGCTGAGGAATATGGTCTGGCTGTTAAAAAAGGCAACGACCAGCTGGCTAAGGACGTTAACAAGGCTTTGGCTGAGCTCAAGAAAAACGGCGAATATGATAAGCTTTACAAAACCTGGTTTGGTGAAGTGAAGAAATAATACCTGGTTCAAAGCGGAGTGCGCCGTGGTTTCAGAACCATAACGGACTCCGTTTTACATTTATAAAGAAAAAATAAAAAACTAAATGAGGGGGACTCAAAGATGAAAAAGGTATTAGTATTTTTAATGACAGCTATTATGGCCTGCAGCATGCTGCTCGCCGGCTGCGGCGGTGACGAGAAGAAGGCAGCTGATAACGGCGCAAAGGTTTTGCGTGTCGGCACTGAGCCTGTCTTCGCACCGTTCGAATTTCCTAAGGAAAACAGCAAGGAGCTGACTGGCTTCGACATTGAGCTGATTGAGGCTTTGGGCCAGAAAATGGGCTATAAGGTTGAAATGGTCAGCATGGGCTTTGATGCACTGATTCCGGCATTGAACTCTAACAATATCGACGTAGCAATTGCCGGCATGACGATTACTGACGAGCGTAAAAAGGTTGTTGATTTCACTGAATCCTACTACACCTCCGGTCTGATGATTATGGTACGTAAGGACAGCAATGTAAAATCTATTGATGACCTGAAGGGCAAAACCATTGCCTGCCAAATCGGTACTACCGGTGAAAACAAATCCAGAAGCGTTGAGGGTGCAACTGTAAAGGCCTTCAATACTCAGGACGAGGCTTCTCTGGAGCTGAAAAACGGCGGTGCTGATGCTGTAATCGGTGATGCTCCTGTTGTTGAATACTATATGACTAAAGCCGGCAAGGATTTTGCAAAAACTGTTGGCGAAAGAATGGAAGCTGAGCCTTATGGTATTGCTGTTAAAAAAGGCAGCAAGCTGGCTGGTGACCTGAATAAAGCTTTAGCTGCCCTGAAAAAGAGCGGCGAATATGATAAGCTTTATACTAAATGGTTTGGAGAGAAAAAATAAGCAGTAGTTTTCTCCGGCCTGCAACTATTTTTTGAAGGGATTGGGAGAATATGAATTTTGAGCTCATGGCAAATTCGTTTCCGCTTTTGCTTGCCGGCGCCGCTATTACCGTAGAAATTACGGCGATGAGCGTAACCTTCGGCCTGCTGATTGGCTGTATGATAGGTATTGCGCGTCTGTGCAGCATTAAGCCGTTACGTTATTTTGCTAATGTTTATGTTGATTTTATCCGTGGCACTCCGCTGCTGGTACAAATCTTCCTCGTTTATTTTGCACTGCCGAATATTATCGGCAGCCGTGTTGATCCGTTTGTAGCAGCGATTTCCGCCTGCTCTATCAACAGTGGTGCGTATGTTGCCGAAATCTTCCGTGCTGGTATCCAGTCTATCGACAAGGGCCAGATGGAGGCAGGCCGCAGCCTGGGTATGACTTGGGCGCAGACCATGCGTTATATCATTATGCCGCAGGCCTTCAAGCGCATCATTCCGCCTCTGGGCAATGAGTTTATCGCTATGCTGAAGGATTCCTCTCTGGTTTCCGTTATCGGCTTCGAGGAGCTGACTCGCCGTGGCCAGCTGATTATTGCCCGCACCTACGCTTCCTTTGAAATCTGGATGGCTGTAGCTATTATCTATTTGATTATGACCTTTGCTGTAGCAAGGTTCACGGGTTATCTGGAGCGGAGGTTTGACACGAAATGAGCAAGGATATGATCGTAATCAAAGGCTTGGAAAAAAGCTTTGGTGATTTACATGTACTCAAGGGCGTAAACCTGACGATTGCCGAAAAAGAGGTTGTTGTTATCATCGGCCCCAGCGGCAGTGGCAAGAGTACGCTGCTGCGCTGCATCAACTTTTTAGAGGAGCCTACCGGCGGCAGTATCGTTATCGACGGTATTCCGCTGAACGGCGAGGCTAATATCAACGAAATCCGTAAGGAAGTCGGCATGGTATTCCAGCGCTTCAATCTTTTCCCGCATATGACTGTGCTGCAGAACCTGATGCTGGCACCGATGAAGGTGCGCGGCGTGTCTAAGGAGGAAGCAGAAAGAACTGCGCATATGTATCTGAAAAAGGTTGGCATGGAAGAGAAGGCCAACAGCTATCCTGACCAGCTCAGCGGCGGTCAGCAGCAGCGTGTAGCGATTGCGCGTGCGCTGTGCATGAAGCCGAAGGCTTTGCTGTTTGACGAGCCGACGAGTGCTCTTGACCCGGAAATGGTTAACGAGGTTCTCGACGTTATGAAGCAGCTGGCTAACGAAGGCATGACGATGGCCGTTGTAACGCATGAAATGGGCTTTGCCCGTGAGGTTGGCGACAGAGTCTGCTTTGTTGACGGTGGTGTTATTCTGGAGGAAGGCACGCCGGAGCAGGTCTTTGGCAGTCCGAAGGAAGAACGCACGAAGAGCTTCCTGTCGAAAATTTTATAAGCTTTATCGGAGCAGCTCCTGCACATTGTGCGGAGCTGCTTTTTGCAGTGCGCCCAGCATGGGCGATAACTAGGTGGTGAAAGTCCACTACGCA